>ENA-OQKO01001358-OQKO01001358.1-human-gut-metagenome-genome-assembly--contig:-NODE-1358-length-14838-cov-3.649242_pt1 | contig 14838 bp, 7 predicted proteins | sample MGYA00242777_ERZ504796 | MGnify/ENA primary metagenome ERZ504796 (study PRJEB26092, sample SAMD00036404) | human gut metagenome | host: Homo sapiens | study: EMG produced TPA metagenomics assembly of... | reverse complement strand
GAAAGGCCAAGAGCAGGGTACGGAATCAGTTCTGAATTATTATCGCAAACTGGTTGCACTGCGTCAATCGGAAGAACTGAAAGAAGTATTTACCTATGGAGAAATTCTTCCGGAATATGAAAATGTGGACGGAATCATGGCATTTTACCGTAAAGATGAATCCAGATGTATTCTTGTGGCTGCTAATTTCGGAAAGGATGCTGCAACAATGAAACTGAAAAGCGGCATAAAAAAAATATGGCTTTCGAACCGGACAGAGGAAATGGTAGACTTTGAAGTAGCTACTTTAAATCTACGGAGCTGCGAAGTGGTTGTTCTGGAACTGGAAAACACAATTTAAGTCGAACGCACGTGAGACTTGGTGCGTGATTCTGGTCAGCGAAAGCTGACATATTCTTCTCAGAATCACTGCACATCTAACGAACTATATGTAAGCAGATCGGAAAGGGCATTTTCTGAAGGAAGAATACGCTGGATATCATTAGGTGCTGCATATGACGGTTTTCATCGTTGACAGCAGAATATGGAACTGGTAGAATAAAATTATCAGCAAAGAAGCTGTCTCGGAGATGTGATAGTAATGTGTGACAGTAGTGCTATTACATCTTTGAGACAGCTTTTTTTGCAGAAAAGGAGAGTAAGAAAATGAAAAAACGATTAGCAAAAGTGCTTGCACTGGGACTGACCGCAGCAATGTTTGCCGGAGCACCCTTATCTGCCATGGCATCTGAAGTAAATGCGGCAGATCAGGCAGGAGAAACAGCTGTTGTGGCAGAAAGTGCAGATTCAGCTGATGAGACAGAAGTGGATGCCGGTATTGCATCACAGGATTTTGATGATGCATCACAGAATCCGGTGGTTAACGGTGTGGATCCGATGTCCTTAGATGGCGTTATCCAGCTGGATGATGGAAACTGGTATTATTTTAATCATGGAAACTGGCAGTATGTTAACGGTCTGTATCCAAACAGTGCCGGATGGTGGTATGTTGAAGACGGACAAGTTGATTTTTCACATGAAGGCTTGGAAACTTACGGTGGCTCTGAATGGTATGTAAAGAATGGTCGGATCCAGTTTGACTACAACGGTCCGGTTGCCATGACAATCACAGATGACAGTTCAGAGGAAACACGTCAGACTCTTTATTATATCAGTAACGGACGGGTAGATACCGGATTTACCGGTCTGGCACAGGCGACACTGAACGGAGAAGATGGATGGTTCTATTTCCAAAATGGTATGTGGGATCAATATCCGGATACCAGCCTGGCAGAGTATGGCGGATCATGGTGGTACATTGCAGATGGCGGAAAGATTGATTTCAATTACAATGGTACTGCTTATTTCAATGATGTTGAATGGTATGTCGAAGGCGGAAGAGTTGATTTTAGTTTTACCGGAAGAGCAGAAGGCGATCAGGTGGTTGCTGATGGGATGGAAGTTCCGTTCCAGACTTATTTTGTAAACGGTATGCAGCAGATGGACCTGACCGGTGTATATTATACCGAAGTGAAAGGAAACTATGGCTGGTACGGCTTTTACAAGGGTCAGCTGGCAAGCAGAGACTGGTACTATGGACCGACGATCGGTTATGTTCTTTCCAATGCAAGTGGATGGTGGTACATTAATCCGGAAACCGGTCTGGTAGATTTTAATTATACCGGTATGGCTGAAAATGACTATGGCATCTGGTATATGAACAACGGACAGATTGATTTCGGTTATAACGGCTTTGTAAAACAGCGTCCATACAAACTTGATTTTGGATATGATTACTATGATCTGTATGCGGTAACCGGTGGAAAAGCAGACTGTAACTATGATGGTATTCTCTGGACAACCATTGATGGCGTATCCGGCTGGTATGGATTTATAGATGGTTGTCTGGCATCTGATCTGACTCTTATGAAAAAAGACGATGGCACCTGGTGGTATGTCGGTGAAAACGGAATGGTAGATTTTACTTATACAGGCAGAGCACAAACGGTGTATGGTGAGTATTATATAAGAAACGGACAGATTGATTTTGGCTTTAACGGTACGGTGCAGGCGATGAGCGGTACGTATAAGTGCTATCAGAACGGAAAATTACTGGATTGGGATTTTAATGGTCTGGTAGAGACTACCGTCGATGATGAATATGGCTGGTATTATGTAAAAAATGGCTTCATCATGCATGATCATAAGAATGACAAGAATGAGAATCCCTGGTATGAACTTGTTTCCAATGATGCAGGCTGGTGGGCTGTTTCCAATGGAAAGGTAGATTTTTCCTATACCGGATTTGTCGATGACAATGTAAATAAAACCAATGGTGCATGGTATGTAAGAAACGGACAGATTGATTTTGGCGCAAACGGATTTATCAAGGATCCGGCTTCTGAAAGTTACTATTATTATGTAGTTAACGGATATGTAAATCGTGATCTTCATACGGTTGCACAGGGACCCATCAATGGCGAAACTGCATGGTGGTGCGTTGAAGGAGGCGGATGCGTTCCAAATGCTTTTACAGGTACTGCAGAGTATGGCGGCAAAGTATGGTATTATGGTAATTCCAAGATTGATTTCAGCAAGAGTGGTACTTATGAGCAGAGCCAAGGACTTATGCGGGATGATTCCACATATGTTTCAATCCACTATATGTATGAAATAGTAAATGGTCAGGTTATTACCATGACAGTTCATGTTGTTGAGGGGGATCAGGTACAACAATAATGGTGCGGGCGTTTCTGTACGGATAACTGTAAGTAAAGGGCTGTCCTGGAACTATCATAAGCAATGTGACAGTGATGTTTATGATATTCCGGGGACAGCTTTTTTGTTTGATAGGAAATTACGATGAATTTCCTATCAAACAAAAAACGCTCCGCGAGGATGCGACCAGATGCATGTGGAATATGTCTGCTAAAGCAGACTGCATCTGGCGCGCAAAGCGTAACAAGTCCCTCAAAGATTGAGGGATTCAGGGAGTTTGAAGCGGACTTGTCCGCTTTGTTCTTGGAAAGGAGAGTTAAGAGAGAACAATGAAAAAGAGACTGAAAAAAATTCTTGCATTGGGGATGGCAGTAGCTATGCTGGCCGGGTCACCATTGCCTGCAATGGCCGCAGAAGCACCGCCGGCTGACGCAGCAGTGACAGCAGAAGCACAACCGGAAATCGCAATGCAGGCAGCTGATGAAGACGCAGCTGGAACGGCACTGCCCAATGGTGTTGATCCACTGACATTGGACGGTCTGGTTCAGCTGAATGACGGCAACTGGTACTACATGCAAAACTGCAGGGTGAGTGGTGCTGCCAATAAAACGGTAAAACCGGCAGGTGGCAGCTGGTGGTATGTAGGTGGTTGCAGAGTAGATTTTTCTTATACCGGATTTGGCAGGAATGGCGCTGATAATTGGTATGTTCAGAATGGTCAGGTACAGTTCGGTTATACCGGAATTGTGACTGCAAAGGATGAAACGAATCGTACTTACGTTTGCTATGTGACAAATGGACGATTGGACACAGACTATACCGGATTAGCCTATGGAACCGTAGACGGTGTGGAGGGATGGTATAACTTCCATGACGGATATAACTTCCATGAAGGGTATTTGAACAAAGGCAAAGAGCTGGTGGAATATAATGGCGCATGGTGGTATGTCAGTGATGAGAGAAAGGTCGACTTCTCCTATACCGGAATCGCCTACAATGAAGCCGGTGGCTGGTATGTCAGAAACGGACAGGTCGATTTTTCCTATAACGGAATACTTGAGTACGAGGTGATTGACGGACCTTTTGTAATACCATATCAATATCATTTTGTAAATGGAAAGTTGAATGAAGGGCTGACTGGTTTATATTATACAACCGTAAATGGAAAAACAAACTGGTATGGATTTCAGAATGGTGCCATTGCAACTTTTGAGGAATACGAAGATTCTTATGGTACCTTATTTTTGAATGAAAGTGGCTGGTGGTATGTCGATCCCATTCACGGAACGGTTGATTTCAGTTATACCGGATTGGGAAAAACTGTGTTTCCGGGAGATGACCGGTATCATTACTGGTATGTGAAGAACGGACGGATAGACTTTAACTATAACGGATTGCTTGAATTGTACGGGGGTGTGTATTATGTGAAAAATGGTCAGGTAGATGAAACCGTCAATGGTGTATATCAGTATACGGTAAACGGAAAAACAGCCTGGCATGGTTTATGGAGAGGTAAAAAGGCTTATAACGAAGTGTTAATGAATCCAAACGATGGCAGCTGGTGGTATGTCAGAGATGGACTGGTTGATTTCAGTTATACCGGAATGGGAACCCGGCATGATTGGACAGGGGATACATCTGACACTTGGTATATCAGAAACGGACAGGTCGATTTCTCTTATTCCGGCTGTGTGGCAGCTAACGGAAATACCAGTTACTGGCGAAGATATTACCTGGTCGAAAATGGCAGATTACGGAAGGAAGTTTCCGGTTTGGTGCAGGCGACTGTCGAAGGAGTAACTGGATGGTGGAAGATTGATCAAGGAGTTATTACCGTTCAAAGCGGTGGCAGTGAGACATTTCTGGTATACTATAATGGCGACTGGTGGTATGTGTTGAACAGCGGACAAGTTGATTTTTCCTTTACAGGCTTGAAAGGGTATAATGGAGAAACCTGGTATGTGGAAAATGGCCGTGTAAACTTTGACAAGACAGGATTTGTAAACCTGAGTGGGGATGCCACCACGAGATATACCTATATTCAGAATGGCCATCCGCTTCCTTATGGTTTCTCGGGACTGTTCTATGCAGAATTAGATGGAAAAACTACATGGTGGCAGATAGAAGAGGGCCATTGTGATTATTATGGTGGTCCTGAACCGTCACATTATGAGAGACCACAGAGCTTTGCGGCAAATGAAGAAGGTCTGTGGGCTACAAATAATAGTCAAATCTCTTATGGCATAACGGGTGTGTACAAATCAATGGGTAGAATGGGTTATAGTACTTATTCCATTGAGGTAGAGTATACATATAATGTTGTAAACGGACTGGTAACAGAGATGCAGGCGGTGATTCTGTAAGCTGCAGGAAAAGCAGCGGTATTACTAATGGGAAAACTGTAACGGGCATTCTTGAAAGTATTATTCCAGAGCAGTAGAAAAGGAGAGAAAGAAGGATATGAAAAAACGAATGACAAAAGTCCTTGCACTGGGGATGATGGCAGCTATGCTGATCAGTGCACCACTGTCCGCAATGGCTGCAGAAGCAGCACCGGCGGACACAGCAGCGACAGCGGAAATACAGCTGGCGGACGCAGCAGCAACAGCGGAAACGCAGCCGGAAATGGCAAGGCAGGCAGCAGAGGGAGAAGCAGCTGTAACGGCACTGACCAACGGTGTTGATCCAATGACATTAGACGGTCTGGTTCAGCTCAATGACGGTAACTGGTACTATATGGAAGATGGTCGGCTGAGTTCTAACGCAAATAAAACGGTAAAACCGGCATGCGGCAGCTGGTGGTATGTATCCGGATGGAAAATTGATTTTTCTTTTACCGGATTTGGCAAAAATGGGGATGATCTGTGGTATGTAAAAGACGGTCAGGTACAGTTTGGCTATACCGGCGTTGCAAGAGGAACGGATCAATATGGAAATACGTCTACTTATTATGTAACAAATGGCCGGGTAGACAAAAGCTTTCGTGGATTAGCCTATGGAATCTACAACGGTGAGGAAGGCTGGATCAATTTCTGTGACGGAAAACCGAAATATTCCTATGAGAGCTTGGTGGAGTATAATGGTGCCTGGTGGAAAATGTCCGGTTATATGATAGATTTTGACTATACCGGCGCTGCATCCAATGAATCAGGTACCTGGTATGTCAGAAACGGTCAGGTTGATTTCGGTTATACCGGTGTGATTGAAGGAAAAAGAGGAAGCAGATCGTACCAGTATTATTTTATCAATGGAAAGGCAAACGAAAATCTGACCGGCGTGTTTTATACAAAGGTAAACGGAGCAGAAGGCTGGTACGGATTCTATAAAGGGGAACTGGCAACATCGGATGACTACTACGAAGCGCCGGGCAGAGTGCTGTCAAATGCAAGCGGCTGGTGGTATATCAATCCGAAAACCGGACTGGTAGATTTTAATTATAACGGATTGGGTATCACGGAGGATGACGACTGGTACCATTACTGGTATGTGGAAAATGGACAGATCAATTTCAATTTTAACGGACTTTATAATTATCACACCAGATACTATGGAGACATTCTGTGCTACATCACAAATGGCCAGGTAGATCCGAATGTCAATGGTGTGTACCAGCTCACAGTAAATGGAAAGACAAACTGGTATGGATTCGTTCGGGGAATGCAGACAGAGGACGAAGTGTTGATGAATCCGTATGACGGCAGCTGGTGGTATACCGGAGATGACGGACTGGTTGATTTCTCCTATACCGGCATTGCTGAAAGATATGATCAAAATGGAGACAAATTTGATAGCTGGTATGTCAGAAACGGTCAGGTAGATTTTTCCAGTAATGGATGGGTAAAGATAAATAACCATTATGTATATGTCCGGAACGGAATGCTGCAGAGTGATCTGAACGGACTGGTACAGGCTACCATTGACGGGAAAGACGGCTGGTGGGAAGTAGACCATGGTACCCTCTTTGACAATACGAATTATTACTACACACTGTGCTATTATGGCAGTAGCTGGTGGGCGGTATATAACAGTCAGGTAGAGTTTTCCTACACTGGTTTTGTGGAACATGATGGTACAAGATGGTATGTGGAAAATGGTCGTGTAAACTTCGATAAGACAGGTTTTGTCAATACAGAGGAAGCAGACACTTATGCATATGTGCAGAACGGTCAGTATAATAAAACTTTCCATGGAGCAATCTATGCGGAATTGAATGGAAAGAACAGCTGGTGGCAGGTAAAGAACGGAAACTGTGTGCATTCTGCGAATGCGGCATGGAATGGAAAACCGGACAGCTTTGCAGCTAATGAAAATGGCCTGTGGGCAATTGTGAATGGCGAGGTTGCTTTTGATGTGACCGGTGAATATCAATATGGAACAAATTATGCTATTTCCGGAGAGCCTTCAATTTATGTGAGCTATATTTACCAGGTAGAGAATGGTCTGGTAACATCTATGCAGGCAACAGTTTTAGATCGCTAATTCAAGTCGAACTCACGTGAGACTTGATGCGTGATTCTGGTCAGCGAAAGCTGACATATTCTTCTCAGAATCACTGCAGATAACGCGGCATGCAAACAGGGAGAGAGGTGGAAAATACATATGAAAAAACGATTTGCAAAAGCAGTGGCGCTGGTGGTGGCGGCAGCCCTGACAGCAGGAGCACCGGTATCGGTCATGGCAGCAGAAGAACAGTCAGAAACGGTGGCTGTGCAGGATGTGTCAGCACCGGAACTGCCCCAGGGTACCGATCCGATGACGTTACATGGAATGCAGCAGCTCAACGACGGTAACTGGTACTATATGGAACATGGAAAAGTGTCTGATAAAGCAAACGGTACACTGCAGCCGGTTGGGGATGAGTGGCTGTATGTGGGCAGGTATCGTGTGGACAATTCCTACACCGGTCTGTGTGCCAACGAAGCAGGAACCTGGTATGTTGCGAAAGGAAAAGTACAATTTGATCATACCGGTGTGGTCAGTCAGAGAGAGAACGACAGGACGAACTGGTACTATGTGACAGATGGTAAGGTGGATACCGGTGTGAACGGACTTTGCTATGTGTCAATCAATGGCACTGAGGGCTGGTATAATTTTAAGGACGGCATGGTGACCGGGGCATATCATCAGCTGGTGGAGTACAATGGTTCCTGGTGGTACATCGGGGAAGATGCCGAGGTTGATTTTTCCTATACCGGTGTGTGTCAGAATAGTGCAGGAACCTGGTATGTGAAAAACGGGCAGGTGGATTTCGGATTTTCCGGTGTGCTGGAAGGCAAAAATGAGATATTACATGTACCGTACAAATATTATTTTGTAAATGGAAAAACGTATGAACGTGTACATGGTGTCTATTATACAACGGTAAATGGTGTATCCGGCTGGTATGGATTTTACAAAGGAGAGCTGGCAACGACAGCACCGTCTGGAGTAGCAAATCTGTTGCCAAATGAAGCCGGCTGGTGGTGCATTAATACGCTGACCGGTCAGGTAGATTTTTCCCAAAACGGTTTCAAGTCTGTGAGGGATGAAAACGGAACCGGACATCTGTGGTATGTCAGAGACGGTCAGGTAGATTTCAGTCTCAACGGTGCGTATGTTTATCCGGATCATGTTATACCCGCCGAAAAATATTGCTGGCTCGTGGGTGGTCAGATAGATCAGACCTGCTCCGGTGTATATTATCTGAATCTGGATGGAACAGAAGGCTGGTATGGATTTTTAGAAGGACAACAGATTACTTATACCTTGCTTCCAAATCCGGATGACGGCAGCTGGTGGTATGTGAGTACAAACGGACAGATAGATTTTTCCCGTACGGGAATTGTTCGGGCAAGGGATCATTACTACCATCTGGCAGAGGATGCGTGGTATGTGCGAAATGGTCAGGTGGATTTCTCTTACAACGGTCTGGTATATGAGAATGAGAAATGTTATCTGGTTCAGGATGGCCGTGTTCAGAAAGAAAATAATAGTCTGGCGTATCTGACTCTGAATGGAGAGACTGCATGGTGGCAGGTGACAGACGGCTATATTTGCACCGGGAATGACAAAAAGTATGACGAAGAAACACTGGTGTACTACGATGGAAGCTGGTGGTATGTGAAAAACCACAAAGTAGATTTCTCTTATAATGGATTCGTGGATTACAAGGATACGCTGTGGTATGTGAAAAATGGCAGATACAGCTATGAAACGACAGGATTTGTAATGGCGGATGGATATTCCTGCTATTATGTTACAAACGGACGATTTGATGATTCTTACGAAGACGTTGTGTATGGCAGCATTGACGGTGAAAGTGCCTGGTGGATGATTAACAACGGACGCTGCGCTTACTGGAAAATGGCAGAAACACATACGGAACCGGACAGTTTTGCAGCGAATGCAAACGGTTTGTGGGCATGCAATGACGGCAGGGTGAATTTTGACCTGAACGGTCCTTATACCGGCACAGTGCCTTATAATGTGGAAAAAAACCAGAGGGTGATGATCCGGTATAATTATCAGATGAAAAACGGTCAGGTGACAGGACTTCAGGTTGAAGTAGTGTAGTTATAGAACAGATGGTCGATAAATAATTAAAAAAAGGATTAAAAAACACGTAGGAATGATGAAATTTGTCTTGTTCTGTCTATGGAATGCCGCTATAATAAAAGTGATTGAGCAAAAAGGGCAGATTTTTTGATCTGACCAGAACATAGGAAAGAAAGATGAGGTTTTAAATGAAAAAATTTGCGGCAATGTGTTTGATTGCATCCATGATAGCTTCCATGGGCAGTGTGACAGGATATGCAGCAGAAGCTGACGGAGCAGGGCAGACAGCGGTTTATCAGACCGCAGATTCTGCTTCCGATGAGACCGAAGTGTTGGATGTATCGACAGCAACGTATCCATCTGACTGGGATCCGGAGGATCCGCTGAACGGAAGGGCATATCGACAGCAGCAGGAACAGGAAAACTTGGGGATATCCGATGAAGCGGCTTACCGTTCTTCGGCCGGTGAGCTGGCACGAAGCAGCAGCAACGTGACGACAAGCTGGCCGAAGTATAACGGTGGAACGACGACATACATACATAATTCTGAAAATGTAACAGGTAAAAATGTCATTGCGGGAATTGATGTATCCTATCATCAGGGAAGTATTGACTGGAATAAAGTTAAAGCATCCGGGGTACAATTCGTGATCCTGCGTGCAGGATACCGTGCTTACGGTTCCGGAAGTATGGCACAGGACAGCAGATTCGCAGAATACTACAAAGGTGCAAAAAGTGTCGGATTAAAAGTCGGCGCATATTTTTATTCCCAGGCAACGACGCCACAGGAGGCAGTAGAAGAAGCGAATAAGACACTGAGCATTATCAAAGGATGCAGTTTTGAAATGCCGGTCGCATTTGATTACGAATATGCCAATGATATGTATGGCAACTGCGTTGGCAGACTGTACAATGCGAACCTGAGTAAAGCACAGAAGACAGAGTGTGCGAGGGCTTACTGTGATACCATCCGGGCAGCCGGTTATTCGACCATGATCTATGCAAATGCAGGATGGTGTGAGAAGGAGCTGGATACTGCTTCGCTGCGGAAGGATTACCAGATCTGGATGGCACGTTATAATACGTATACTTACAAAGAGAGCAAAGATAAGGGACAGCGTTATGGCGGTCAGATTGATTTCTGGCAGTGCAGTGACAATGCAAAAATTGACGGTATCAGTACAGCGGTAGATTTTGACTATTGGTATCAGCCGGCATCCGGCAGCATTGTTTACGATCAGAGTCTGCAGAGATGGGTGTATGCTATCGATGGTGTGATCCAGTATCAGGCTTGCGGACTTGCATCCAACGAACATGGCTGGTTTCGTGTGGACAATGGATTTGTAAATTTTGATTTCAACGGTTTATGCTCCAATGAAAACGGCTGGTGGTACCTGACCGGTGGAAAGATCGATTTCGATTACAACGGACTTGCATCCAATGAACATGGCTGGTGGCAGATCCACGGAGGAAAGGTTGATTTCGATTATAACGGTCTGACGCCCAATGAACATGGCTGGTGGCGACTTGCCGGTGGAAAAATTGATTTTGACTACAACGGTTTTGCATCCAATGAAAACGGAAACTGGAGAGTCATCGGTGGAAAGATTGATTTCAACCGTACCGGTGTGGATTTTGACGGTGTATCCTGGTGGCGTGTAGAAGGTGGAAAAGTCAATACAAATTATAACGGAATTGCCCAGAATGAGTATGGATGGTGGTATATCCGTCATGGAAAAGTAGTGTTTGATTTTACCGGCTGGACAAAAGTCAGCAGTGGCAGATATTATGTACATAATGGCTGCGTAGCCCGTTAAGAGCAGAGCGTAAAAGATGTTTGTATAAGAAAAATAGCATAGAAAACGACATAAAAAGTGTCTCTCTGAGAAATTCAGGGAGACATTTTTGGATTTCGATGTTATACTCTTCTGGAGCGGTGAGATGAAAGAATGAGTTTGATCAGTAGAGTTATTGAGCAAGAAGCCCTCACTTCAAAATCTGTGATTTAAGTGGTGGGCATGTCACAATCTTGCAGTTCAAAGATTCGAATGGTACATAAAAGTGAAATGGGGGATAAAAGCAAAATGATATTCAGAAAAAAAATGAGGCAATTACTGCGAGGCACCATGGTGCTCCTTATGGCAACGGGGCTGGTAGGTACCGCTGTGGAAGCTGATGCATCACAGAGCAGTTTTCAGGTAGAAACCACAGCCGGCGATGTGAGTGGCGCTGTGGGAGATGTGGTGGAAATTCCTGTGAAGATCAGCACAAAACAGGCACTGCGTGGATTTTCCGGAAAATTAAGTGGCAATTATGATGAAAATATACTGGAGTTTCAGGGACTGGACACGAAGGAACTTCCGGCGGATGCCATGGTATCTTCTTCAGGAGGTAATTTTTCTTATCTGAGCAGTTCCGGAGAGCATACATTTTCAACTGCATCTTATGGATTGAAATTTAAAATCCTGCAGGCGAGTGAAAATCCGGTGACCGTCACAATCCAGGATCTGTATTATACAGATGGCAATGCAAGCAGTGAGAAAGTCTCCCTGACAGCAGCTGTCCGTGTGAACGGGACAGGCAATGGAGCAGCAGGAAGTGGCAGTGCTGCAAATGAATCAGTATCCAATGCGGGAGCAGATTCCGGAAATCATGGAGGAGCGACAGGAGATTCTGCACATCCGGGAACAGAGGGCGGCAACGCAGCCGGGACGGATTCCGCAGAAGAGAAGGCACAAAAAGGTGGCGAACGTGCAGAGAGCGGGAATGATGTGGCTGCAATCAGTATGGACCCGGAGGACAGCGTAAGTGGTCCGGCGAATGCCAGTTCCGATACCGGTGCCGATGATACCGGAAAAATGGTCAGAGGAAAAGGAACAACAAAAAATGGTTCCGCGCCAGTGGCGGTATTCGCCATTGTTGTGGTGGCAGCGGCAGTGGTTGGTATTACGGCCGGTGTGAAAATCTCCAAAAAACGGAAATAAAAACAGTATATCTTTGGACAGAAAAATGGATGTCTCCCGGGATTGGATGCCAGGGAGACATATTTTTGTGAAAAAACACGATTTTTAGTAGAATATGCATGAAAAATGTTCAAATTATGATTGGAAACTAAGGTTATGCTTTACGAATCAGAGAAAAAATGTTACAATTCTGTTAAATACAGGAAAAAACAATTAGAAGATTTCAGGAAGGAAATAGCAGTATGAATACAACATTGGTTATTATGGCGGCAGGCATTGGCTCCAGATTCGGCGGTGGTGTGAAACAGCTGACTCCGGTTGGGCCGAATGGCGAGATTATTATTGATTATTCCATTCATGATGCACTGGAAGCAGGATTTAATAAAATCGTGTTTATCATCCGTAAAGATATCGAGAAAGATTTCAGAGAAGTGATCGGAGACCGTATCGAGAAAATTTGTGATGTGGAATATGTATTCCAGTCTCTGGATGATCTCCCGGAAGGATTTGAGAAACCGGCAGACCGCACAAAACCGTGGGGAACCGGTCAGGCAGTAAGATGCTGCAAAGGTGTGGTAAACGAGCCGTTTGCAGTGATCAATGCAGATGACTATTATGGAAAAGAAGCATTTGTAAAAGTGCATGATTATCTGGTAAACTGCGGCAATACCAAATATCAGTATTGTATGGCAGGATTTATTCTGGACAACACGCTCAGCGATAACGGAACCGTTACCCGTGGTGTATGTCAGGTCGATGATGAGGAGATGCTTCAGAAGATTGTTGAGACCAGCGGCATTGCCCGTGATACAGATGGTATTGTAAAAGATGAAAATGGCAGCGAGATTCCGGAAGGAACGCATGTATCTATGAATATGTGGGGCGTGACACCGGAGTTTCTTGATGTACTTGACAAAGGATTCGCAGAGTTTCTGGCAAACGTGGAGCCGGGCAACATCAAAGCAGAGTATCTGCTTCCGACCATCATCGGCGATATGCTTGCCAAGGGTGAAGTAACGGTCAAAGTTCTGGAGACACAGGACAAGTGGTTTGGTGTAACCTATCAGGAAGACCGACAGACGGTAGTAGATGCATTTGCACAGCTGATCGCAGACGGCGTATATAAGACACCGCTGTTTTAAGGAATCCGTCAGCCAGAAAAAAGAGAACTTCTGATCTCAGAAAATTGAGAGCGGAGGTTCTTTTTCTATTAAAAAAATATTAAGAATTTTGCGTCAGAATGATTGATGTCGACGCAATGGATGTGCTATGATAAGAATAAATTCAAGTCGAACGCACGTGAGACTTGGTGCGTGATTCTGGTCAGCGAAAGCTGACATATTCTTCTCAGAATCACTGCACATCTAAAATTGCATAGGGAGCATATTACAACTGCGGAATGATAGAAATACAATCTAGGAAGTCCGGTCAGAATCCGGCACGGTTTATCTCCGCTGTAATAAGGACGAAAGTTGTCGATACCACTGGGAAACTGGGAAGGGACAATGAGTAGGTTGGAACTTTAAGTCAGAATACAGGCAGTTGCAGCTCAGTAGATAAATGTCCGAAAGCATATCGGGGGTTTATTTTTGTTCCTCAAAAAACGGATACAATCCGCAGGAAAGCGGTTTATATAGATAGTAAACAACAAATACTCGGAATCTTTAGAACTACAATGGGGGAGAAGGTTTTGGGGAGCCTACAGGAAAAAGGAGAAGAAAATGAAAAAACACAGCAAAAAAATTGTGTCGCTGATGCTTGCTCTGCTGATGGTGTTCAGTCTGTTACCGATGTCATCCATATCAGCACTGGCAGCAGGCAGCAACAGTCCTGTCGCAGTACAGGCGGATGATACAGTGACAGCAGCACCGGCACCGGTCTTTTATTCAGTCCTGACAGATCTCAGTCGTCAGTCGGCTACTTATTATGCCGATGACTCGGACAAAGTAGGTCAGCTGCGCGTACAGTTGAAGTACAATCCATCTGATTACAACAAGAATACATTGGCGATTTTATGGCAGGTGTCCGATGACGGAAGTACATTTACCGATGCTGAAGGCGCAGGAACTACAATGAGTGCCCCACTGGTCAGCACTTATCTACCGAAGGTCACGGTTGGTCAGACAAAGTATTATCGGGCTATTATAACAAACAAAGGTTTGCAGGAAAATATGACGCCAACAGTAGTTACTACTGCAATTGCCAAAATTTGTTATAAAACAGGAACACGTCCGCGCGTGGAGATTGACAAGGCAATGCTTCGTCAGTCGGATGGTACTTTAGTATCGGATGATTCATTAAGTAAAGTGACATTATGGGGTGTAAATGGTACTCTGCCGAAACGGATTACCAATATCGGATCATTTAGCGGCAACCTTGCGCAGATGCGGGATACGAACTGGGATACGGATACCTACCTGTTTCGTGGCTGGCAGATAGGTGACCGGTTTTTTGATGGAACCTGCCCGGAAACGGCTGCTGTTGCGGCTGGACCGAACGAAGTAAGTGCACTGACAGGTTTTCTGACCGTGGCAGATTCTGACTGGCATTTTACGATGTCTCAGTATCCATATCCAAACATACATACTTACTATCTGAATTATGAAGGTACGCCATCACAGGAAGGGACGTTGAAAGTATGCCA
>ENA-OQKO01001348-OQKO01001348.1-human-gut-metagenome-genome-assembly--contig:-NODE-1348-length-14921-cov-4.822360_pt1 | contig 14921 bp, 10 predicted proteins | sample MGYA00242777_ERZ504796 | MGnify/ENA primary metagenome ERZ504796 (study PRJEB26092, sample SAMD00036404) | human gut metagenome | host: Homo sapiens | study: EMG produced TPA metagenomics assembly of... | reverse complement strand
AAATACACGACTGTATTTGATCTGCAGTGTCTTAATGCCGGTACGTTCTTTTTCTCTTGCTTCCAGTTCAGCAAGCCACTTTTTGCCATCAGTTCTTGAGTGACGATATTTATCGACATCTGCGTTGTAACCTTCGCGGATGATTCCGCCGTCTTTCTGTGCAAGTGGCGGCTCATCTGTGATCGCACGTTTGATCAGATCCGTTACATCTTCCAGCGGATCCATATCCTCAAAAATCTGTTTCAGGATCGGTGCTTCAAATTCCTGAAGGATCTGCCGGATATATGGAATCATCTCCAGTGAAGATGCAAATGCAACCATATCCCTCGGATTCGCTGACTGATAGCTGATGCGGCTGATCAGACGTTCCAGGTCATAGATGGGATTCAGATACTCTCGGATCTCATCACGAAGCATCGGCTTCTGAGTCAGTTCTTCTACAGCTTCCAGTCTGCAATTGATCTCTTTTGCATCAATCAGGGGCTGTTCCACATAACCTCGAAGTGTACGTGCACCCATTGCTGTCTTTGTCTTATCCAGTACCCAGAGAAGAGAACCTCGTTTCTGTTTTTCACGAAGTGTTTCGACCAGTTCCAGATTACGACGACTGGAACTGTCAATCAACATAAATTTATCTGCTGTGTAGGGATGAATCGTTGCCATATGAGACAAAGCTGTTTTCTGAGTTTCATTCAAATATTGAAAAAGTGCTCCTGCTGCGATCACTCCACTGTCATAGTCCTGAAGTCCAAGACCTTCCAATGTATTTACATGAAAATGTTCCTTCAAAGTGCGCTGGCAGAGACTGTCATCAAAATACCAGTTATCTAATGGAAAAATGCATATCCGCAGACGGTCCTTCAAATCTTCTGTATCAACTCCGCTCATAAAAAAAGCGTCATTACAGATAATTTCCGCAGGGACAAATTTATTGATCTCATCCAGAAGTTTCTGAGGTTTATCTACTTCTGTAAGAAAACAGTCACCTGTGGTGATATCTGCAATGGCACATCCAAAATGATCCTCCAGAGAAACAATCGACATCAGATAATTGTTTCTGGATTCATCCAAAGATGTGGCATCCAGAGTTGTTCCCGGTGTAACTACACGGATAACTTCTCTCTTAACAAGACCTTTTGCTTTCTTAGGGTCTTCCACCTGCTCACAGATTGCCACTTTGTGGCCTTTCTCGATCAGTCGTTTGATATATGTCTCGGCTGCATGAAATGGAATTCCGCACATCGGAGCACGTTCTTCCAATCCGCAGTCCTTACCAGTAAGCGTCAGTTCCAGTTCTTTGGATACAAGGATTGCATCATCAAAAAACATCTCATAAAAGTCGCCAAGTCGATAGAACAGGATGCAGTCCTTGTAACTTTCTTTTGTTTTACAATATTCCCTCATCATCGGTGATAATACACTAATATTCTCCGGAAACCCAGTGTTTATGCGGCTTTTAGAAGTTCCAGATGTTGATTTGACCACATTATTACGATAGTTTTTTCCCTCGTTAGTGTTTTTGTCTATACTCAAGTATTTAAACCTCTCTTTAAAATTTTATCTCCATTTGCAAAATCAGGTTTCTGTTCCGTATTTTTGAATATACAGTTCGTATTCGTCATCTATATGTTCTTCTTCAATGTGTGTATAATAATTAGTCATTTTTTCATCAGAGTGTCCAGCTATTTTCTTTACTGTAGCGGCATCCATTCCCGATTGAATGCATCTTGTTACAAAAGTATGACGGAAAATATGAGGATGAACATCCATTAAATTCGGATCTCTGTTCTCTTTTTCTGCCAGAGCAATTTCATGCTTATTAACAATCCCAACAATCCGCCTGCATTCTGTTTGAGCTGATGATGGAAGATAACTTCTTCCTGAAGATGTTGTAAAAATCAGACCGGGATATTTTTTTAAAAGTATATTTGTTTTTCCCCAGTTTTTCCCCAGTTTTTCTTTATCACGATCCTGTTTTTCCTTCCAGCTCATAAAAGCAGCAATCACTGCATCCGTTAATGGAACCTTTCTATTGCTGGCACTTTTCTTTGGTGTTGTAATCTGAATAGTAGAATACCTTTCAGGAAGTTCATTTCCTTTCGAATCATAATATTTTGTAACTCTGTTTAAGGTTTTATATACACGAAGCTTTTCATGCTTAAAGTCAAGATCACACCATTCTAGGGCAAGTGCTTCCCCTATACGTAATCCTGTATGAAGAAGAATAAAAAAGAGTTCATAATACCGGGTATTCTTGCAGCTCTCAAGGAAACGATGAGTGTCATATACACTAAGACATTTTTCATCTTCTTGTTCCTGCATTATCTTCTCATCAGGTATTTCACCCGGTTCTTCTTTAGGCAGTTTAATATCGGCTACGGGATCTATGGGTATCATTTTTCCACCATATGCCTTTTTGAAAAGCTGACGGACTACACTTAATGATTGTATTACCGTTGTACGTGCATATCCTTCTTCTTCGAGTCCCTTTATCATGTCAAGAATATGTGTTGGACGGACCTCTATTAACCTCATGTAACCAATATATTCTCTTACTCGCTCAAAACCATTTACATAGTTACTTAAAGTGGTTGCTTTAACAGAATGCACCACATAAATAAGCATCCATTTTTCATACCACTTTGAAACAGAAATTCTAGGATCATATCCTGCAATTCCGGGGGAAACATTAGCAAGGTAGGCATTTCTTTCTTTTTTTAGATGTTGTAAATTTGTACCATAAATTGAAAACGTTTTTCCTGTACCGCGAACGAAAATTCTGGCCTCATATCGTCCATCTTTTCTTTGATATAATCCTTTTCCTAATTCTTTACCCTTTAAGTTTTTGCCCATAACACCACCATCCTTTCTGATGATAATGCATGGCACTGGATATATATTTTAGCACAACAAAAAAAAGCTTTCAAGACTGCCGATCTATCCATTTTTGAAATTTTTTCTTATCAATCAGTGTTCTGCGCCCAATCCGTACCATGAAACAGTTTTCATTCATCAATGATCTCATTGTTTTCTCAGAAAGTCCTGTAAGCTCACAGGCTTCTTTAACGGATATAAGAATTTTATCGTTGTTTGCTTCCGGCTGTGTTTTTTTTCGCAACATATATAACCGGTCAATATCTGCAGGCAGATGATATTGACCGTTCCTCCTCTCTATTATATAAATTCTAAAAAAGGCTGCCTGCTGGCCTTATAGATTAATCCAATGTTCTACGTTCCTGTTGGCTGACATAATACTCCACTGCTTCCTGTAAACTGCATCCGGTCCTATGGCTTCGACTTATTACACTGCTTTTATTTATTCCTAATTTCTCACAGCATACTTTAAGCGATGGATAAACAGTTCCATGATATTCAAATTCCGGGTTACTTAACATTTTTTTCTTTTTTCTCGTCATAAAATGTGTAAACGATTCTTCAAGAGAACAATTCTTATCTCGTGCTCTTTGTCTCACACATATATCATCAATACCATATTTTTGACAACATGCCCGGAGACTTCGATATTCTATTCCTTTAAATGTAAATTTTTGTATTCTTTCGGCAATCATATCTTTATTTTCAATAAAATGCTCCAATGATTCTTCCATAGTACAATTCAATCTATATTTTCTTGAAGATACACTGTCAGCGTTGACTCCATATTCCAGACAGCATTCTTCCAAAGACCTATAGGTTTTGTCTCTAAAAATAAATACCGACGGCTGTGTTTCCATTCTGGCTTTCTTTATGAAATGATCCAAAGATTCTTCAATGCTGCATTCTGTTGTTTTGGCACGGTTACGCACACTGGAAGCATTAACGCCGTATTCAGCACAACATGCTGAAACACTTTTATACCTTTTCCCTTTATAAAAGAATTGCATTTTCGGTGTTTCTGTTTCCTTTTTTTGAATATAATATTTCACAGCTTCTTCCCATGTACACTTTTTTCGCCAAGCTCTACTGCGTACACTAGATTCATTAATTCCATAGAATTCACAACATTGTCCAAGTGAGATATATTTATTTCCCTCATAAAAAAAAGCCTCTTTCGCACGATGCCTTTCTTTAGACATCACCTGATTTTCAGGAATTTCTTCTTTTTTCGTTACTTCTTTTGGCATACAACCTTCCATATGAGAGATAATTTCTTCCATAACATCCGCGTGAGGACGTTTCGCTTTAAATACTGCTGAACTTACTGACTTTGGCTTTAATCCATACGCAAGACAACATTCCGTAAAATTTTTGTATTCTTTTCCACGGAATTCAAAGGCTCTTTTCTCTTTAGATTTGATATAATGTGTAATCGCACGTGTAGAAGAAACCCCATTTTTTTCCATATACAAACGTACTGATATAGGATTTATCTCCAGGTCTTCACAACATTGAGGCAGTGATGGGTATTTCACACCATGATATGTGATTTCATGTGCCTTTTTCCATTCTATTGCCCGTTCAATCGCTTCCTGTGGTGTGCATTTTCGATTCCACATATCGGTCTTGACAGAATCTTCGTTTAAATCATAAAATTCGCAGCAGGTCTTAATGCTGGCCCATTTTCGATTTCGGAATATGATCTCTTTACTTTTTTTCAATTCAATAAAATGTGTAATCGCTTCTTCAGTTCTACATTTATATTGATTCTGATATGCCATTACACTACGGTAACATATTCCATAAAAATTACAGCATTTATGCTTACTTTCAAAAGTTCTGCCATTGTACACAAATTTGAATTTCTCCATGTAATTTGATCTGATTTTACGTGGCATAAAAACTTCTTTCCTCCTTTTATCGTGATTGGATCTGATACATGTCAAAACATTTTGCCAAACAAAAAAAGACACTCCAAGAGTTCATTTTACTCTTTTTGTGTCTTTATCGGTTGATCCGCAGACGCGGTATAAAGTATAAAATTCTGACCTCGTATCAGAATAAAATTTGTGCGATCTGCCTTGCAAAATGTTCAATTTTATCGTATCATTCCAGATACTTAATGTCAATTTCACTACAGGCTTTAAACAGTAGCAGCTGGGTAGTATTTTACTCGTATTCCTGCGAATACATGCATAAACTGTTGCATACATGCAAATGCCCCTCCGGTCTTTTCACCGGACAAGGGCACTTACAGAAGGCTTTTTGTATTCATGTCATACAAAAAATCACATAAATCAAGATTGGAAATGAAACAAACATAAGCCCAAAATCAACAAAGATCAATATCAGCCAAAGCAACTTTAATTTTTCCTCCAAATCTCATCCTCCGTTTCGAGTATATTTAAGGAATTCCATAAAATCCCTTATACTTAAATAAAAGAGAATTTCAGAGCTGTTTCTGTAAATATCCCCAAATTTTCACAGGAATTTCATTTTACTGTTAAGTTACTTTTGTGATATATCAATCTGCTATTATGCGGCCTGTTCTTCCAGTTCTCGATTCCCAGCCTCCATTAAATCTTCCTCCAGAATTTCAGCAAGCAATTTGTTGCAATACCCAACACCGTTTACACGAACGCCTTTGCTGCGGAGCTCGTCAATCTCTTTTTTCCTGAGACTCTGACTTTTTACAGCCAGTTTATAATCTTCTTTTGCCAGTTTCTTTTTTAATTGTTTCTGCCATTTTACAAGAAAATCCCTTGCAAGCTCAATATCTTCATTCTGCTGGTTATAAAAAGTACGTGTCTGCCTTATGGTCCCATCCGGTTCCACTTCAAGCGTATAGTACGCCTCCGTTGGTTGTTCTGCCTTTCTCAAAAACAGGATATAGGATTCCTGCTGGCTCATTCGTTCATAATAGGTTTCTGTATTATTTACGCAGTGATGCATCAGTTTTGCTTCATACAAAATGTCATCCACTTTTTCCGGCACAACGATCTGATACTCTTTGTCCGCATATTCATATTTTTTCAAATCCCTGCATATACGATTCAGACCCGGATACTTCTTTTCCAGCTCTCCGGCTCTTAAAATCAAATCTTTTGCTTCTATCTCTTTTATCATTTCATTATGTCTCTGCATGAGCTTTCGTGCACGGTAGATAACAGAATCCTGCACATTCACTCCGACCCGAATTGCCATATTAAGATAATCCTTCCATGTTTTGATCAGGTCTTTCACGGATTCCCCACTTTCTGCTGCCTGCTTTTCCAGATAATTTTTGATCTGTAAAGGGGCCATACGATCCATAATGAACATAAGATCCGCTGGTTTAAGCTTTTCCCGGCACATCCACAAAATCACATCGTCATGGATCAGTTTGTTTTGAGTTTTTTCAAGCAACAGCCATTGAAGAAAAATCTCTCCCCCATTGTTTGTACGCAGCCTTTTCAAGCGGAACCCGTCAATTCCCAGTGCTTTTCCAAGGTTTCCGGAATCTTTACAATAAATCTGTGCTTTATTATCCATAATGTCTTCTGCGAGATGATAAAGTCCTGCTTTAATGAGCCGTTCCAGATAAGGTCTTTCTCTAACCATTTCAAAAAAGTTTACCGGATCTAAGTACTTTTTGGCTTTTGCATATTCGTAGAATCCTGTCCTACGGAATGTCCTGTTCTTAATACCATGCAGTGATTTTCCATAAATATTTCCCATATTATATCTTTCATATGTCATATAGCCACCGTAACCTGGATACAGTGGAACTTGTAATTTACCCTGGATCCATCGGCTTTCTTTTGTCCAATGATGACGGCCGAAATAATATTCTTTCGTATTTAATTCTTCATCATACAGGATTCTCCGGCGCTCAAAGAAAGAATATACTGGTTTTTTATATGAGCTGCTTACTATGAGCATCTGAAGCTGGAATTCTCTCAAAACAAACACATTATTTCCACAAGTCTGAAGCAGGTATGCAGTCTCTTTTTGGGTTTCTATATTTTTGGCCCGGCCTAATGCTTTATATTGAATCTGATGTCTGCATTTTGGGCAATTCCCCACTGTATTATGGTGAGGATGGCTGATTGGAACTTCGCTTTCACACCAACTACAATATCCTGTCTGATCTTTCCTGCGGCTGTAATGATAAAAAATAAAATTCTGGGTAATTCCAACTTTTTTCTGCCATCTCAGCCAGTCTTTCGGAATTTTGGGAAGTCTATCCATACACTGATCCCAGCTTGTCAGAATTTTTTCATATTTCATTCCCAGCCTCCGGTGTCTCTGCTCACGTTGATATACATACAGTGCATAAAAAGCATCGTCATATTCACTTTCAAGATACTTTTGGATCAACGCTGTATCCGCCTCTTTCATATAAGAATTTTCCTGATATAACCATTTTGAGAAAATGGTCTTATCCAGCATACTATCTGACCATTTCTTTGTCCGGTAATCATACCCTTTAAAAACATCGTTCTTTTTATCAATATATAATGTATATACAGGTTTCCGACAGTCCCTGGAAAGATATTCTGCCAGATAAAATGCTACTTTTAAAATATTGTTTTCTACTTCTGCACGTAAATATAGCCCCCTCTGATAAATCAGCTGCTCCGTATAGTATCCTTTATCTCTTACTGGCACATCTTCTTTTGCAAGTTTTATCAGTTCATCCGTAGCTTCCAGCAATTTCATGTTACGCAATTCTTTTTTATTCATTTCCATCCTCTCCTTCATTTTCTGCTGCATATAATGTCATTTTATCTTTTCTGCTCAAATGCAGCAGGGGAACTCCCTGCCGCATCCATTTTATTTACGCCGCTATTTCAGTAGGGCTTTCTTCGTTTTCTGCCGATTCCACTGGTAGGTCCATTAAGTCTTTCTCTAAAAGATCAGCCAGAAGTTCCCCAGCAAATGTTCCGCCATGGACAACTACATGCTTATCACGTATCTCCTGATAGTTCTGCTGCCTGAGCTTCCTGCTTTCTTCTGTGCTCTTACGATCTTTTTTGGTTAATCGTTTCTGAATTTCCTTCTGCCACAATGTTAAAAAAGAAGTCACCTTATCAATGTCCTTATTTTGACGGTTGAATTCCGCACGTTTTTGCCGGATGGTTCCATCTGGTTCAACTTCCAGTGTATAAAACGGTACTTTCGGATTCTCTTTTTCCCGCAAAAACAGGATATAGCTTTCTTTTGAAACGATCCGGTCAAAATAAGTATCCGTCTTATTTACACAGTGATGAAGCGTATCACCTTCATACAGGATGTCATCGATACTCTTTGGCGCAATAACCTGATATTCACCGTCACTGAACTCATATTTTTCTTTCAAATCAATGAGATGTTTCTGAAATCCGACATACTTTTCTTCCAGCTCCCTGCGTCGGATTCCGCGTTTCATTTCTTCTATCTTCAAAACCGCCTCTTTATGGCGCAGTTGAAGATCTCTGGTACGGTAAATAATGGAATCATGTATATCCATTCCCAGTCTTTTTGCCATAGAAAGATAATCGTTCCACACCTGCAGCACATGGCTGATATCATCCCCGGATTTTTCTGATTGTTTCACAAGATAATGTCGAATCTGGCAGATGCTCATCTGATCCAGAACAAACTTCAGGTCGTTTGGTTCAAATCCTTCTTTTACCATCCAGCATATTTCTTCATCCCCGATTGTTTTTCCTGTACTCTTTTCAAGTTGCAGCCATTTAAGTTCTTTTACCCCGCCATTCATATCTCGGAGTCTTCGAAACTCTTTCTTATCTACGGACAGGAATTCTGTTGGTTTTCTGCCTTTTCTTTTTATTGCATCTGCTGCCCTGTGGTCCAGTACATCATCAACTAACTGGAAAAGCCCCGCTTTTACAATCTGTTCCAGTACCGGATACGTCTTCCATAGGTAAAGATATTTTCCAGGATCTATCTTTTTCTGACCAAGGGCGTACTCACGCAGACCTGTTTCTTTTAATTCATGCCTGGACAGATCCGACAGGGTATATGGATAAACCATTCCTTTATATTGACTGTCACAGCAAGTATAATACCAAGAACTTCTACACGAAATCCAACGCATTTCCCGTTGTTTGAACAGATCATAAACGAAATTGGAAATTTCCTTTCCATTTGCAGAGAAGATTCTTCTTTGCTCTTCATGGCAGGTAGTTTCGCAATCTGTATAGCCGCCCTTTTTATACCACGTTCTGGCATAAAAGATCCGGAGCACAAAACCAGAAGTCTTGCGTCTCCTCTGGATAAGATAGACTCTGTACCACTTTGTACAAAATCTTCCAGACTTTCCCACAGAACGAAAAGTAATTGGTTGTCCACACACATTGCACTGTCCTTTCTGGTTATATTTGGGTGAGCGGATTGGAACATGTTTTTTGCAATATGTACAATATCCTTCTGTAGCACCATTTTTCTGATACTTGTAGAAGATATAGTGTTCCGTAATTCCATATTTTGAAACCCATCCGATCCAGTTTTTAGGCAGTCCAGATACAGTTTCCATCACCTGGTCCCATGAATCTGTAAGTTTTTTATCATGACGTATCCTTTGTTCTTTACGGATATTCGCCTGAAACTCTTCCAGTGCCCGGATTGCAGGCTGCATTGTCTTTAAATATTTTTGGATGATCTTTGTATCACAGCCATTTACATAGATGTTGCCCAAATTAGTTCTTACATCCCATAAGATACTTTCAAGAAGTGCCTTTCTCCATTTTTTTAATTTTTCATCATAGGTTATAAACCGTCTCTCTTTTCTGCTGATAAACAGACGGTACCTTGGAAAGTTTATATTCTCCTCAATATCCGTTACGGCAAACAGATACACTTTTAAAATTCCTTTTTCTACTGCTGCCCGACAATACATCCGATATTTTCCGGGTTCACCCCTTTGTTTCTCCAGTGGACTCAAAGATCTTTCCGTTTTCTTTGCATCGGCGATATGTCTGTTCATCACTTTTAATGGTTTTAACTCCATCAACCTCTTTTTTCTCATAACTCCACCAGCTTTCCAGTCACATCAATCCATGCTTCCTCCGGATATTTCTGACCATCGATACAGATGACCCCAATTTCCAGGATCTGGCTGTTGCCAGGCTGCTCCTTTAAAAGTAACAGTAAATCGCCCTTTTTTCCTTTGGCTTTGGGGTCTTTTCCACGTACAATGCAAAATCCGTTGCAGCTGGTCCCGCTTTCTTTTGCAACATGGGAGTTCCATTTCCGGTTTGGATATTTCGACATGTAAGCAGCTCCGTGTAATAACAGGCTTCTCAATTCAATTTTCTTTAACAGGCGCATCTTTGTGCAGGAGATTTTTGAATCTTCTCCATCTTCATCCAAATCCCCTGATGCATCTACTATGTAATACACGGAATTTTTCCAATTCGGATAATAGCAGAGACAATCCAATGGGTTTTCTGCACAATGAAATCCATTTTGTCTACAGTTTGCTTTTTCCGTTTCATTTATGCCATACTCCTGAAACTGAAAGCCTCGACATTTCAAATCCTTTTGAAATCCTTTATATGCGATCATATCCTTCTCCTTTAACTCTCTTTCGGCTGCATCATGTCAAACAAGGACATCTGCCCGGAATCTTTTGATTTTTTCTTGCTGATATGCTTTTCTTCCTGTTCCGCTGCTTCTTTGGGATACACCTCGGAATCTTTCTTTGTCCCCTGGTTTTTCGGTATTGTTTTCGTTCTCTTATTTACCGAATCCCATTCCTTTTGAATCTTTTTCTTTTCTTCCTGCTCTTTTTCTGCTATTTCTTTTTCATCATCTTTCGCATAATATTCAAGTACCCAGGGAAAAACCTGGTCGTCGGAGAGTGCCAGGCCTGTATTGGCCCGAATGCCGTTCTCTCCCTTTTTTTTCGCTCCCTCCAGTGCAATGTTGTAGGCTTTTTGCGTCACATAATCCAAACATCTCTGAAGCATCTTATGTTTTTTTAACACCTGTGCATCTAAAGCAGAATCCGTTTTGGCAAGATTTACAAGATACTGTCCTATGATGTCTGCAAAGCATGCATCCTTTAAGGCAAACATTTCTGCACGCAGTTTTTCAGACGCATTCGCAAACTTTCTTTCCTCAATCGGTATATCAACCAGCCGATAGCGGCTGCCCTGAATAAATTCCTCTGTCTGTTTTTGGGAAACTGCATATGCTTTGGCAAGTTCCCGCACACCATCCATATTCCCGCTCTGGCGGTAATACAATGCTGCTGTATTTAATTCTTCTGCAGTTTTTATGATCTCATTTAACATAATCGGTCCCTTCTTTCCTGATAAAAACATGAGGCAGAAGAAAAAATCTCCTGCCTCTGCCTGCTTTTTATGCCGCATTCATTTTCTGTTCAGCCGCTTCCATTTCTTTTTCTACTTCCAATGCAATCCTGCGTCTCTCAGCATCATCAGAATCCAAAAGGCTGATCATTTCCAGTACAATACGGCGAACCCATTCATTTTCCTCCCATCCTGCACTGATCTGACGGGCTTTTTCTGTCAGTTCCTTCCAGTCAGCATCTTCCAGATCCCTGCCACGATATTCCTTATAGAAAGAATAGATTTCTTTCATGGCTTTCGGTGCCTGAATCTTTGCCGCTTCATCCAAATTGGAGAGGAGCCCCATCAGCATGGGATGGTTTTTATATTTTTCAATCAAAGGACGGATACCGGTCTGAATTTTGCCCGTATAAAGTCCCAAAAAATCATTAAATATTCCTGCAATCAATTTCTGATCTGTCATTCGTTTCCTTCCTTTCTGTTAATTTTCTTACTCTGCGCCTGACCGTAGATGGAAAACACTGAAATGCTTCCGATACTGCATCCTGGCTGTATCCCTGATCAAGAAGAGCCTTCATAGCCGCTGTCTGTTCTGTTTCCTTGAGCTTTCTTATGGACGGTTTTCGAACTTTCTTTTTCAGGATTTTCCGGCAAAGCGGATGATCTGGTCCGTATTCGTACATTGTGCTGGCTTCCGCTGCATTCAAATCACACAAAATTGCAATCAGCAGACAGTAATATCCTTTATATTCGTCGTCTTTCATGCCGCACCACCTTTATTGCCTGGTTTTCAAATGTACCTCTTTACCCTAATCTGCTTTAAATTCTTTTTGATCAAGACCATTTTCGAGCAGATATCTTTCCGTACCTTCTGGATCGAGCTGTGCAAGTCGTGCAAGATTAAACTCTACGACATAATAGCTGCCATAATTGATTTTCCTCTTACCTACAACTTTTCCGAGTTTATACTTCTCAACAAACGCAACCTTCGCTTTTGCTCCGCAATCCGAGATTATTGCCTGCCCTGGCCTTAGGAATCCCATAACTCCAATTGTAAGATCTCCGAATAATTCCAGCTTTTCCTCACATTCCTTTTGCTTTTGCCATAATCCGACATACAGGGATCCGTTGTAGTACATATTCACTCTGACATATAATTCCTCATGTCCACATTCCCAGTCATATCCCAATGGTTTTTCATCTTTTCGAATGCATATATCCTGTCCCATATTCTGCCTCCTTTTTTGATTTTCCTGTTCATCTTTTATGGATTATTTTATATTTCCTCCTTTCCTGTTTTTTGTACACCTCACATTTCGTTTTTGGACAACAAAAAAAGACACCAAAAATCTTCTTTTGATTTTTGATGTCTTCCTATTGATAAAAGGCCTTCGCCTAAATGTTGCTCCCGGAACAGCATATCCGGAACAAAAAACTTTACTGCGTGGCAAACCATGCATAAAAAATAATCCATTTATATGGTAACACAATATATTGAATTCGTCAATAAAATACAGCGCATAGAATGCTATATCTTGTTATTCTGCCATTTTTCAAGTACGCTTACCATTTTTACTTCTCTGTCATTTCTACGTTCATCAGGAAAATTTCCAAGGAGTCATATATTGAAATATACTATAAAAAATAAGATCCATAAACGCACAAGGACGCTCTGCCGAGGATATGCAGAGCGTCACTCTCTTATGGGCTAAGATTTGTGCAAATTATAATAATACGTCCTAAAAAGGAAGGAGACCGATACTTTCGTACCGGCATATGAAAAAGAAAAATATCTAAAAATGAGATACCTTAATTAGCATCTGCAATTATTAATGTACAGTATATTTATGACGATACTATGGTATAAATTTTAAGAATTTGTAAAAATTATACTTTCCTGTAGAAAAGCTTCTAAAACTCTCGATAATTTATAGTTCTCTTTTAATTATGCACTGCCTACTTCATAATATTTTTATTTCTTTTGAGCTTTAACAAGCAACATCATTGGCCGACGAAGTTCATCTTTCATTTTCTTAATTCATTCATTGTTATTTCATCTATCATATTAAAATCCTTTATAATTAAAAATGATTTACGACCTAAAGACTTATACTGTTTGTAGATATTGGGCATTCATATTTTTATATAATAACACAAAAACAGATTAATTCATATTTTTTCATATACATTAATCTGTTCAGTTTCGATATCTTTAGATTATGAAAATAAAAGTATTGTTTTATAGCGACAATTTCTCACCTTTTGTACATACATTTTTTATATCTGATTTTCATTAAATATCCTATCAACCTCCCTTTTCATCCAGTCAATATCCTTTGATTGATGCCCGAAAGTATATAGAAGATATCACTTTTAATTGACGTAATCAAAAGATATTAATAAAATAAATAAAAAAACATACACAAGAAGGAAACGTAATGAATACATTTTTTACCTGCGAGCAAAAATTGGGGAATACCATCTTCACTTTTTCACAAAAAGCAAAAGTTCTTAGCACAAGTCCTTTAAACGGAGGCCTTACAAGGCACCTTTCTCATGCTGTAAATATCAATTGTATGAATGGTTCTTATGAATGTAAAATGCTTGGAGATACTTATGAAAAAGATCTAGCTGCACATGTCCACACCCTTGGTCTTTCACCCTCCTGCACTACTGCCTTAAGTACCGCAGCCTGGACTGAATTACGTGCTATAGAAGAAGTATGCTTCCGGGATCTTACGGTAACTGCTGTTGTGACCGGTGGAATTGACTCCAATGGCATGCATCCCGGCGATCCCGCTTCTTACTACGAAGAGGATGGAAATTATGAAATGCTTCTTCCTGGAACGATCAATATTTTTCTGTTCATTAATCAGAATTTGACTGATACAGCAATGTCCAGAGCACTGATGCTTTGTGGAGAATCGAAAGCTGCTGCTGTTTCTCAGTTATTACTGGGAAGCTGCTATTCCGAAGAAATCGCAACAGGTTCTGGGACTGATGGAATTGTAATCGCTTCTAATCTTGATGGTACCAGAACTCTTACGGATGCTTCTGGACATTCCAAACTTGGTGAACTGATTGGAAAATCCGTGAAATCTGCCGTAAAACAAGCTCTTCTTAACCAAACAGCGGCCTCTGGCCCGAGGCAATTTCTTTTATCTGCACGCACTGCAAGATATAAGATCACACCTGCTACTTTATGGGAGTTTTATATAGAATACAGAAAAATTTTTAATGATTTTAAGATTTCTTTTGAAATGCCCTCATTATTGGAGCAGAAGTTTCTTACACACAATCGTACCAGTAACCTGGTTCTATGTGTATCACTTTATCTTCACCTTATGGATCAGGTTCGTTGGGAGTTGATTATGGAGCCGGAAGCTATCCGGGAGGGGAAACGTCTTCTAATTTATGGACTCTATTGGAAAGATGGAGACTTTTTTGAAAAAGCATATCCGGCAAAAGCATGGGAGCAGCCCGGATTGCTGCATTTTTCATTAAAAGAACAGCTTATGTATCTGCTTTTATTGTATATTGCTATTTAGAATTGTTGGACATAGTGCTCAAAATTTCTAACTTTTAATATAAATGGGTAAGTCGAAAACCGACTTACCCGGTAGTGTAAATTATTCTGTGTAAACCTCTCAGATTGATGATAAAATCATAGGTTTATAGAATACAAAAATATAATGTAATGGGCTGAATGGCATACTTTGCTGTTCAGCCTGTTGTTTATTTAGT
>ENA-OQKO01001347-OQKO01001347.1-human-gut-metagenome-genome-assembly--contig:-NODE-1347-length-14942-cov-4.216740_pt1 | contig 14942 bp, 11 predicted proteins | sample MGYA00242777_ERZ504796 | MGnify/ENA primary metagenome ERZ504796 (study PRJEB26092, sample SAMD00036404) | human gut metagenome | host: Homo sapiens | study: EMG produced TPA metagenomics assembly of... | reverse complement strand
GTGGGTAGGACAGGGAACTGCGGAGTCTCCGGCTCATACTTTCTTCACGCTGATAGTGTGCGGACAGAGATTCCAGGACATCATCAAGCCGTCCGGTTTCGTCTCCGATGGCTGTCATATGGATGAGATAAGAGGGAAATACCCCTGTCCGGTTCAGCGCATCTGCGAAGGTGCCACCGGATTGCATGGACTGATACATGGTGTCCAGCAGAGTCCTTTCCGCATCGTTTCTGGTATCTTCCATCAGCAGTTCCAGCCCCTCCAGAGCTGAAATGCCGGATCGCAGGATCATACCCATCTCACCGCAAAAGGATGTAAGTTCCGGGTAAGACATCGATTTTTGCTGTAAATGTTCCATTCTGTGTGCCTCCGTTCTTTTATCGTTTCTGAAATCAAAAGTTATACATAGCTGCTTTTTTATGAAAAGGTTTTCCTATGGAATAACTGTGAAATTTCCTTATTATATATAAGTGATATAAGTGCATCTATGAGTGCATCTGAAATGCGGCAAAGGTCTACGGACCGGTGTCCGGGATCAGTACGTATACTTTGTCGTATAGTTGGAACCGTCGCCGACATATTTCTTTACATTTGCCGCACTGTTGCTGGCAGCCAGTGTCGGATCCATCAGGGACCAGTGCCTGCCGTCGAACCTGATGATGCCGTCCACCCAGCCGACTTCATCCACATAGCAGCTGATCCATGCGTGGTAGACCTCCCCGGAATAGCCGACATCCAGCTTGGTGGGGATGCGCTGGGAACGCAGCATGGCAGACATCAGAGAGGCATAGTCAAAGCAGATGCCTTTCCCGGTGGCCAGAGTATCATCCGGTACCGGGACATATCCGTAGGGAACCGCGTCCGCTTTCTCCTGGTCGTAAGTAATATGCTTGATCACAAAATTATAAATATTGGTAATGACATCCAGATCCGAGGAACATCCCTCCGCCAGCGCTTCGCCTTTTGCCACGCAGGCCGAATCCTGTGTGAAGTTCACATAGAAATTCGGATACAGGAAAGGGGAAAATTCATCACGGATGGTCACATCCAGATCCTGGGTAAAAGAAATCGCGTAGAGGTTGTTTTCCACAGACACAGATTCCAGCAGCGTGATCTTGTAAGAACCGCTCCCGCCGGGCAGCGGATAGACGGAATCCGTATCAGAATCTGTCACCGGATAGGTGTATTCCGTGCCATCCGGCAGCGTCACCTGCAGCTTTACCTTTTTATTGCTGCCGGTGTAGCGCAGCATGACATAGCCGTCCGAGGTGTGCGAAGCATCCACAGATACGATGTCACTGCCGTAAGTCACGATCCCGTCCGCCTGTGGAACCAGCACCTGTGCCGTGGCATCCCGTGTGCCGTCCGCCTGTGCGGTCTGTGCGGAAGAATCCGCACCGGAATCAGAATCATGGCTATCAGGAGAAGAACAGCCGGTCAGTGCGATGCAGATACACAGCATGCACAGAAACAACAGAAGCAATCTGTTCCGAAGAAAGCGGTTTGGCCGATACGATATAGAGTTGTAAAAGTCCACGAAATCAGATGCCTCCTCTCTGTTGGTTGAAAAAATATATCAGATGGGAGATGACTCCCACTATAGGTGGTGAGAAACAAGCTGGTATCAGTGGTGGGAGTCAATCCCCCAGCTGATATAGCCTCCGGCAGGATTGCAGAGGAATTCTTGAATTGTTACATTTAATGAGTTGTGTAATTGTAAGTATAGCATATCTGACAGGCAGAAGCAAAACGAATCGCAGGAAATGTCTCTGGAAACGGAACGGAAATTGTCATTGACAAATCATTAGACTGATTTTACAATAAAAACAGACAAGGAGAAATCGTTAAAAGGGAAACGAGGAAAAACGAATGAATGAAAAAACAGCAATACTGAATGTTCGGATGCTTGGGGATTTTTCTATTACATATGATGGGCGTCAGGTGTCATTCGGAAAAAACACAACGACAAAAGCGATGAAACTGCTCCAGATTCTTATTTATTATGGCGAACAGGGCATTGCACGTGAAAAGTTGTTAAATGCACTGTATGTGAGAGAAGAACTGGCAGATGCGGCGAACAATCTGCGTGTGACAGCACACCGCCTGAAAAAAATGATCATAGATGCGGGACTTCCGGAATATGACTATATCGTCATCAAAAAAGGTGTTTACAGATGGAATGCGCCGGTTCCTACCGTTGTGGATGCGAGAAAATTCAAGGAGCTTTATGAAGAAGCGCAGAACTGTGCAGACACAAAACAGAAGGAAGAACTGCTCAAGCAGGTCTGCAACATGTACCGCGGAGAATTCCTGCCGGAGATCTCCGGTGATGAGTGGGTGCTGCTGGAGAGTGTACAGTATAAGAAGCTGTATAGCTATGCACTGAAAGAACTATGCGACGATCTGATCGAAAAATGTGACTACGAGGAGGCATTGCTCTTCTGTGAGCCTGCATGCCGCCTGTATCCGTTCGATGAATGGCAGAGCATCAAGATTGAATGCTTCCTTGGTATGAAACGTTACAAAGAAGCGATGAAAGAGTATGACGACACGGCGAAATTGTTCTTTGAGGAGCTGGGGATCAGCCCTTCCGAACGTCTGATGGAACAGTTCGACCAGATGAGCAGCCAGCTGAAACATGTGAAACCGAAAGAAATCCAGGATATCAAGCAGCGGCTGAAAGAAGAGAAAGGACAGGGTGGTGCTTACTATTGGAGCCTTCCAAGCTTCCGTGACAGCTACCGTCTGGTGACACGTATGCTGGAGCGAAGCGGTCAGTCCGCATATCTGATGCTGTGCAGCCTGACAGACGGCAAAGGGCATCCGCTGGAAAAACCGGAGAAGCTGGAGCTCCTGTCAGAAGAATTACAGAATACGATCCAGCATTGCCTGCGAAAAGGAGATTCCTTTACCAAATACAGTCCGTCACAGTATCTGGTACTTCTGATCGGAACGAACAAAGAAAATTGTGGACTGATATTTGACCGTATCCGGAAGTATTTTGCCAGAGAGCACAGAAGCTGGAACAAATATGTGGAATTCTATGTATCTTCCGTGGCAGAAGTGGATAACCTGGATACCCCGATTCAGTTCCGAAATGATGATAGCGGCTGGAAGTAACATCTGGAAAAGATGGAAGAGACAGCGCAACAGTTGATACAACAGACGGAATATGAGGGGGAACGAATATATGGAACAGAAGCACCCGATTGCCTGGCATGTTCCAAATCTCATTAATATCTGCATCGACAGCGTGGACGACGGAGAAATGACGGGGAAAATCTATCATTGCTATAGTGAAGAAGCGATAGCTTTCAGCAATATCATCCGGATGATTGAGACAGTAGAAGAATTTTTTGACTGTCTGCAATTTCCCCAGGCAGCTACACAGACACGTTCTTTTCACAGAAAAGAATCTGTACAGGGACAGAAACTGGAAAAGAAGCTGGAACAGGAACAGATATTACAGATGCGGGGACAGAAAGGAACATTTTTATTAAATGTAAAATATCGTCAGAATTCATCCTGGCAGGGATTTCTCCAATGGGTGGAAGAAGACGAAGCCTGGCAGTTTGCCAGTGTACTGGAATTTATCAAAATATTAAATAACGCTTTGGATTAGCACAAACAGAGATCTCCATCACATCATTAAAAAAGATGTGATGGAGATTTTTTGTTAATAAAAACGTGAAAAATATTACAAATTATTACACGATTGCAGAAAAACGTGAAAAAGTTAAAAAAGTTAATATAGTGACAGAGAATGTAATGTTTCCTGTAATGTCAGATGAGATAGAATACCAACATAGAACGAAGCAATGAGTTAAGAATAAAAAAGAAGGTACTGACATGAGTGAAAGACAGAAAAAAACCGAGACATTTATTATAAAAATCATGAATCAGCAGAATTCGACCTGGCAGGGAAGTGTAACCTGGGTAGACGAGCAACGCGAACAGTACTTTCGCAGTGCTCTGGAGCTGCTCAAGCTGATAGACGGAGCACTGGTAACAAAGAATGACAGCGAAGATACATGCAGTGATAAAAGATAGAAGGAGGACGCCATGAAACATACAAAGAAGAAAAAACTACTGGCATTTGTGCTTTGCATGGTGTTGGTGTTGAGTACAGCGATCACAGCATTCGCTGTTGATGGAAACTTTTATTATGTGCCGAAGGATACCGTGGAATTATCCCATGAAATAATGAAAGATGGTGCATCGCAGGGAACTTTATATGCGACCGTACCGGGAGGCACATTCAAGTCAAGTACAGACAATGCCGAGCTGCAGATGGATATGCAGGAAGAGACATCAGAGTCTACGGTACTGGAAGCTGTTCAGACAGAACTGGAGAATACAGGCAATACCGGATATACTGTTCATCAGGCAATTATGGGAGATGTTTCCTTCCGAATCAGCACAGAAGATAAAGCACAGATTCCGGAAAAAGCAGTTAATTTCCGGTTTGAAAATACATCCCTGGATACAGCGCATGCAATGGGATTTGTATATGACAGTTCTGATGAGGCAATTACTTTATATGAGCTGAAAGAAGATACTCTTCAATTCGAAGAGGATGTAAAATTGAAAACAGAGACAGTTGTGGTTGGCTGTTTTGATGTAGTTGAAAAGGAAACAGAAGAAGCTCAGCCAGAGGATGAAGATGAAAGTGTACAGACGGTAGGTGTATCTGCATCCGGATATTCAATTACAACTAGTGCAACAAATGGTGTAGATATCACAGTTCAACACTATTTAGAAGGCGAAGAGGCTCCATTATATAAAGAGTCAAAGGTACATTTGTCAAACGATCAGAAAATAGAGGATTTAAGTTCACTGACAAATTATAAGGCTAAAGAAGTTGTTGAAGTAAATGATGGAGTGGCATCATCTGATCCAATCAGTGGAAACATTGTACTTGCCACAGATAAGACATATCGTGTGTATTATCAGGCAACAACCGAAACAATTACCAAACGTCCGGTTCAGATGTTTGACTATACTATTAATGGGACTGATACAGGTATAAACAGCTCTGAAAATTATGGTACTAATATTCCGAAGACGTCTCGTTTGGCCAGCGGAACAACAGGAGAAGGTTGTAATACATATGACACAAATATATTAGTATCTGGAAAGAGATATTATATTAACGCATGGAATAAGAAAAGCGACGGTAGGAATGTGAACCAGGAAACAATCAATGGTAAGACCCATGTATATGGTTCTAATACCGATGGAACTGCTTTTGCCGCAAAGGGAATTATTACAGGTATCGATTATGACAGCGGTGCTTTAAAGATGGGGAAAACATCTGATAATGCTCAGTTATATGAACCTGGATATTTCACAAAAGAAACAAAAACTGGGAAAAATATTTATCCGGATCAGTATAAGCTGACTTTCCAACGAAATGGTGACAACTATACATTATATGATGTTACGAATGCTGCAGGGACTTCACAATTAAGCAACTATGATCGTGATGCTGGTACAAATTTCTTTCCATTAGATGGTTTAGGTACAACACAAGATAGCAAAAACACGACAGCTGATACCGATTCGAGTGGAAAAAAACATAATGATTACTTTGGTATGCGTTATGATGTCCAGTTTACACTTGGGGATTACCTCGGTGGCTTGAAGTATCATTTTAAAGGCGATGATGATCTGTGGGTTGTTCTTGATGCAGAAAAGAATGGCGGTCGGGTAGTTCTCGATATTGGTGGTATCCATGCAGCTATTGAAGATAGTGTAGATTTATGGCAGGTACTTCTTGGAAAAACAGATTACACCTTAGAAGATAAAATTAAATTCCTTGAGGCAGATGCTGATGGAAACGGTATAAAAAATAAAGATGAAAAACATACTTTAACAATCCTTTATATGGAACGCGGTGCTAATGCATCGAACTGTAAGATGGATTTTACGCTTCCAAACAGTACAGTTATTGATACCAGTATGTTGGATACTTCATCTTTAAAACTTACAAAAGTTAATACTTCTGGAAAGGTTATTCCAGGTGCAGTATTTAAAGTTACGAATGACAGCAATTCAAATGATACACAGACAGTAACTTCTGGTACAGATGGAAAGCTTACATTTACAGGATTAAAAGAAGGATTTACTTATACTTTAAGCGAAGTATCAGTTCCTTCACCGTATGTAGCAACTACAACAACGTGGAAAGTTAAACTGGAAGGAAGTCCGTTGAGGGCTGTACTGTATGACAGCACAGGTACTGCTGCACAGACATTAGATACTACTGATAGTACATATCATATTGTAAACAGTACGCAGGAAGATATTGTATCCCAGAGTGTAGAAAGTAATAAAACAGTTTCTGTGAAGGATTACAATGCTAGAACCTATCAAGTTGACTTAACTGCCAGCTCAAAAGCAACGCAGACTGTTACAAAAACAACTCCGTATGATATCGTTATGGTATTAGATACATCTGGAAGTATGAGTTACGATTTGAATAAGTATACTGAGTATAAGGGTACTCTGACTCCGGAATACGATTATTATGATGGCTATGAAAACAAATATTTTGTTAAAACGGATAATAAAATTTACCAGAGTTTGAATTATTCTAGAAAAGGAAAGTATTGGTATTATGAGGATGCTAACTCAAATGCAGTAAAAGTTACGCAGGGTTCAACAACAATTTATACGAGAACATCAGATGGCACAAAGATGACGGCTTTGCAGAATGCTGCTAAGGCGTTTGTATCGAACGTAGAACAAAAAAATCCGGATAGCAGAATCAGCATAGTTTCTTTTAGCGGATCAGCATCTATTAAAACAGATGGGGATTGGTATAATAAGAAATATTTGTTGCGAGTTGGCGATTCGAAGGATACGATAGATTCATGGATTGAACATTTAAGTGCTACCGGTGCAACGAACACAGCAGATGGATTCGCTAAAGCTAAAGATGTATTTGCATCCAGTGAAGGATGGGCTGCTGTTAATCAAACAGATGGCCGTAAGAAAATGGTAGTATTTTTAACAGATGGTGTACCGACAGAACACAGTTCATATGATGATGATGTCGCTAACGAAGCTGTGCAATATGCTTCGGATATAAAAAAAGATTACAAAGCAGATATATATTCTCTTGGTATTTTCGATGCAGCTGATAGTGACGGTAAACTGAGTGGTGCATCAATAGCGAAAGTTAATAAGTTCATGACAGATGTTGCTTCTGATGCTAGCAAGTACATGACAGCTGATAGTATTGAAAGTTTGTACAATATTTTTAACAGCATTACTGAGAATATGCCTAATTCCGTTACTGCAACCATCACAGATGTAATTGACAGCCGATTTGAACTTACTACTGGTGAGAAAGAGCGTTTGGAAGGCAGAGGTGCAACTGTTACTACCCTTGATGGAATCACAACCGTAACCTGGACTAATACAACCGTAAATAGCAAAACCGGAGATACACCAGGATGGCATGAAACCATTGAAATTAAAGCAAAAGATGATTTCATCGGTGGAAATATGATCCCTACAAATGGTTCTGCTTCAGGAATTACGGTAGGTGACAATAAAAAGTTATTCCCACAGCCATCTGTGAATGTGAAGCTGTTAACACCGAGTATTGGTGATAAGGAAATCACTTATTATAAAGGTGATACGATTGAATCTAGTAAATTCTCCGGTGAACTGTTAGGAACCTATAAAATGACAGAATTGGATGGAAATACAGCAGTAACAAAAGGTATTCCTCAGTTGACAAAAGAGCAGCTTGCTGAATTAAAGAAGGGCGGAACAGTAGAAGTTCCATACAGCTATACAAACTCGAGTTCAGATATTGAAGGTAAATTTGTATACATGTATAGGAACACGAAGTATGAAGCAGAAGGTACAAAAGTTAATTCTTTAGAAGATCATACCGCAACAAAAGTAGGACAGGATGTAGAAGAATATAAATTAACAGTTACATTTGTACCAAAAGTAGTTGCGGAACGAAAAGATATGCTAAAAGATACTGCAGTTCTTGAACCAGATGCAAATACAAGTATTAGTGGAGCGGTTGTTACAGATGCATCCGTGACAGGTACATACAAAGTACATGTTCTTGCTCTTTGGGCGATTGTAAAACAAAGTACAAGTGCAGATTCGGCAGGAAATCATCCAATGCTGAGTGGTGCAAAATTTGAACTGTTGAAAGATTCGAAAGATTCTAAAGTTTGCTATACAGGAAAATCAAATTCAGATGGCTTCGTAGAATGGTATAAAGGTGAAAAGAAAGTCTCATTAAGCGAGATGGTAAAAGACACTTATACTCTTCGAGAAACATCAGCACCGGCAGGATACGCAAAGAGTGAAGTTCAGTGGACAATCGAGATAGCTGATACTTCAGTAACAATTAAAGATGCAAATGGAAATAAAATATCAGCTATTTCATTAACAAATAATACTACTGGAAAGACATATGATGCATATGTATATGAAAATACTCCGGTATATACACTGCCATCAACCGGCGGAACAGGAATCTTCTTGTATATGATCGGTGGAATGCTTCTCATGGGAGCAGCCGCGTGGATCTTATATAAAAACAAACGCAGGGAGGTGCTGAAAAGATAAGATATCGTAACTTGACTTTTCAGCGGCCTGCCGCCGCTGGCAACAACGAATCAATTTAACTATCTTCCCGAAACGGGACAAGATAAATGGGTAAACCCCAAAAAGAAAAGGAGAAAACGAGATGAAAAAGATGAAAAAAATCTTAGCAGTGATCTTATCACTGGCAATGGTACTCGGAATGAGTATGACAGCTTTCGCAGCAAAAGCAGGCGCAACGCTTGAAGTAAAAGGTCTTGCAACATATGCAAAACAGAAAGTAGATATCTATGAAATTTACAGATTAGATGACAATGATAATGCTTGGGTAGCAGCAGACTGGACAAAAGATACGGGTGTAACACCGGATAATTTAGCTGATTCTAATGTGATTAGTGCATTAAGAACGGCAGCTCTGAAGACAAAGGCTACTGCAACAGAAGAATCAAAAGAGCTTTCAACAGGAAAATTTGCTAGCAACGTTAATTTTACTGGCTTACAGGCAGGTGCTTATTTAGTAATTGTTACAGATCCTACTAATAAAACAGAATACAGCACAATGGTAGCAAAAACATATAAGTATGATGAAAAAAACAATCTGATTGCACCATTAAATGCATCCGTAGTTGCAAAAGCAGATAAATATCATACAGGCAAAGAGGCAGATAAAACAAACATTGAAGTTGGAGATTTAGTTACATATAAAGTAAAAACAACAGTTCCTTATCAGGAAGTAAAACCGAATGGTCAGAAACTTGTAACTGAATTCAAGGTATCTGATAACTTAACAGGTGCTACATTCTACCTTACCGGAGAAGCAGTAAAAGGAACAGCAGCAGTTAATACAATTACTGTAAATGGAGCAACAGTTCCTGGATTCGAAAAACTGTCTGAAACTTTAAATGGACAGAGTGCATTTGAACTTAATTTAATGGACCTTGTAAAAGATGATAATACATATGCAGGTCAGGAAGTAGTTATTACTTATACTGCTCTGGTAAATAAAGCAAATCTTGTTGAAAACAATGCTACCTCTACACAGGATCCGAATGGTACAACTACAAAAACATATTCAGGTAATGCAACAATTACAAAATATGAAGTTAATACAACAAATGTATTAAAAGGTGCAGAGTTCGTTGTATACAGAATTAATAAAGAAACCAATAAAAAAGAGTATGCTGTAATTGATAATGAGGGTTGGATTACAGGTGAGTGGACTGCAGAAACTACAAAAGATGTAGTTCCGGCTGGATTAGGATCAACACTTACTACCGCTGATGACGGAACTGTTACTGTAAAAGGTCTTAAAGCTGGTGATTACTATTTCAAAGAGGTAGTTGCTCCGGATGGATACAGCATTAGCAATACTGATATTGCATTTACAATGGCAGAAACAACAGATAAGACTACTGGAGTAGTTACAGGCGTTGCTCCAACACAGCCAGAGCTTATCAAAATGTACGACTCCAAACTTTCCGCTCTTCCATCTACCGGTGGTATGGGTACTACACTCTTCACAATCGCAGGTTGTGCAATCATGGTTGCAGCAGCAGGATTCTTCTTCGCTAGCCGCAAAAGAGTAAACAAATAAATAACGAATCAGTAAGTTTTACTGAATAAAAAAGGTAATCCGGGGCGATAGCCGCCCCGGATTAATAAAAAATGTGGTATAATAGATATGCCACCATAAATTAATGAGATACATACAACAACAAGGAGAGGCCGGATGAAAAAGAAAGTAAGCAAATTTTTTATAGTCATTATATTTTTAGCCGGATTGTCCTTATTGCTGTATCCTTTCGTAGCAAACCAGTGGAATAATCACCGACAGAAACAGCTCATCAGCAGTTATGAAGATAACCTCACACAGTTGACAGAAGCCGGAGATATTGATTATGCGAAGGAACTGCAGAAAGCACAGGCATACAATGACGCACTGGTACCGAGTATCCTGCCTGATTCCTTTGCAGTGGCGGATGCCAGAGAGGAAGAAGACAGTACTTATATGAATTGCCTGAACCTGACCGGGGACGGCATGATGGGAATCGTAGAGATCCCGAAGATTGCCATCAAGCTTCCGATTTATCACGGAACAAGTGATGAGGTGCTGCAGCAGGCAGCAGGACATCTGGAAGGAAGTTCCCTTCCGATTGGCGGTGAGAGCACACATGCAGTTATTTCCGCACACCGCGGTTTGCCGAGTGCTTCTCTTTTTACCGATCTGGATCAGATGAAGATCGGCGATCATTTCCTGATTCATGTGTTGGACAACACATTATGTTACGAGGTGGATCAGATTCTGGTGGTTGAGCCGGAAGATACCGATGCACTGGCCGTCGAAGAGGGAGAAGATCTGGTGACATTGCTGACCTGTACCCCATATGGTGTGAATACACAGAGACTTCTGGTGCGTGGACACCGTGTGGATTATGTGGCAGATGAAGTAGCAGCAGAGCAGACACCGCTCAGCGGCATCAGCCTTCATACAAATTATCTGCTCTGGGTAATCGTAGGAATTTTGATTACCGGAGTGTTTATCCTGATTCTGTTTATCAGAGAGAAACGATTCAGAAAGAAAGTAGTACGGGAGAAGGAAACAGAAGAATGAAAGAAGTAGAACCGCAGGAGAAACCTGCAAAGAAAAAGAGGAGATTGGCTCCGGTTCTTTTCGGATTACTGTTTCTCGTTGGATTCGGCATCCTGGCTTATCCGACGATCTCCAATCAGTGGAATACATACCGACAGAATCAGCTGATCAGTAATTATGAAGATAACTTACAATTCCTGGACGCGACGGATTTTACCGATGAGTGGCAGAAAGCGGAAGCCTTTAATCAGACCATTACCGACAATGATCTCTACGGAGATGTGTTTGGCGAAGATGACGGTGATCTGAAAAATACAGATTATTGGAAGGTCCTGAATGTAGAAGACAACGGAGTGATGGGATACCTGTCCATTCCGAAGATCAATATCAAACTTGCAATTTATCATGGAACCGGCGATGATGTACTTCAGACCGGAGTCGGACATCTGAACGGTACGAAGCTTCCGATTGGAGGAGAAAGCAATCATGCAGTGCTGGCGGCACACAGAGGTCTGCCGAGTGCCAGACTTTTTACCGATATCGATCAGATGGAAGCCGGGGATAAATTTTACATCCATGTGTTGGATGAGGTACTTGCCTATCAGGTAGATCAGATCCTGCCGATGGTGGACAAGGATGATCATGAGACGTTGCAGAATGCATTGAAGATTGAGGATGGAAAGGATCAGGTGACGTTATTTACCTGTACACCGTATGGTGTCAATTCCCACAGACTTCTTGTCAGAGGTACGAGAGTACCATATAATGGAGAAGAGGAAGTAACAGGTTCCGTAGCAGACACTATGCTGCACGCGATCCAGAACTACTATATGTTATATCTGCTTCTCGGAATTGCGATCACGGTTCTGATCATTGTGATCATGAAAGTCGCATCAGGAAGAAAACAACGCAATACATAGAGGAAAGACATTAAAGGAGGAGACGAGGCGATGATGAAAAAAAGAGTAAAACAAGGAAGTGCCATCTTACTGGCATTGGCCGTGGCATTGTCGGTATTCGTTCTGCCTGGTGTATGGGCGGCGAGTGCGATAGATGTGGATAGAAAAGACTGCTCGGTGGAGTTTTCAGTGGGCGGTGAGTATGAGGAACTGAACACGAATGACCTGTCGGTAAAGCTGTATCGGGTCGCTTCTGTAGATAAAGCCGGAGCTTATACACCGGAGAGTGACTTTTCCGGACTGGATCTGAGTGCATTGAGCCGGGAGAATAAGGATTCCGCAGCTAAATGGCTGGAACGTGCACAGGCTGCAGAGGATATGGTGACAGCCAATACTGCTGTTGCAGCAGATCCTACTATTAAAAATGGAAAAGCTACGGTGAAAAATCTTAAGACCGGACTTTATCTCGTATCGGTAGAACAGCTGGTAACACCGAATTATGTTTATACATTTACTCCGTATCTGATTTCTCTGCCGAATAACTATTACAGCGGCGAGGGAACCAGCGATGCCTGGGTATATAATCTCACCGGTGACAATGCCATCGGCCTGAAACCGGAGCAGCAGCAGAGAACCGGAGATCTGATCATCAACAAGACATTGAAAAATCAGAATACTACTTTTGGCGATAAGGCAACCTTCGTTTTCCAGATCGATATTACAAATGGTGATAAGAAAGAAAGCAAAGTCGAGGCACTGACCTTTGATGCGGTTGGTGATCAGTCCGTACATCTCACAGGACTTCCGGCAGGGGCTGTCGTGAAAGTGACTGAGGTATACAGCGGGGCATCTTATGACCTGAAATCTGACAACGGAGTTGAGACAGTGATCAAAGCAAATGATGAATACAGCCAGGCGGATGCACCGGTGGCAGAGGTTTCCTTTGTCAATGACGTCAATAACAGTACCAATGGCGGCTACGGCGTGATCAACCATTTTGAATTAAATGATAAGGGCTTGTATGATATTGCTGAAGTGAGATAAAAGGAGGGATGCCAAATGAGAAAGCTACATAAGAAACCACTGGTTCTGGCGGCTGCAGCGATTGCTCTGACCGGCTCCCTGACCGTGGGAAGTGCCATGGCATATTTTACGACATATGCCACAGCGGGCGGTGGTGTCAAGATGAATATGGGATTCACGACCACTGTTCCGGATGAGAAGATCGATGAAAAAGGCAAACATGTCACCATCATCAATAAAGGTGATTATGATTGTTTCGTCAGAGTCAAAGCATTTGCGCCGGTGGCACTGACGTATCTGGCACCGGATGGTGGATGGCAGGCTGGTGATGACGGATACTGGTATTATGAAAGTATCCTTCCGGCAGGTGAAACAACGAAGCAGGAGTTGAATATCTCTTATCAGTTCCCGTCAGGTGACGGAAAAGCTTCTGAATTCAATGTCGTAGTCATTCAGGAATGTACACCGGTTCTGTTCGATGAAAATGGAAATGCCTATGCTGACTGGAATCATGCAGTGACAGCAGACAGTGGCGATACACAGGAGTAGGAGGTAGGTTGACATGAAGAAGAGAAAGAAATCATTTCCGAAGATCACAGTCCTGCTTCTGGCTGCCTCCGCAGTGCTTCTGGTAGGAAGTGGTGTGGGAAGTGCGAGAGCGGCACTGACGTATTACAGTGAGAATTATTCCGCACAGATGAATATGCAGAGTATCGGTGTATCTCTGGTAGAAAATGATGCGGTAGTCAGCAGCAGGGATTATGTATCGGATAATGAGTGGTCAGGCACCACAGAGGGTACACTGCTTGCAAATATGCTGGGTGAGGATGAGAAGTTTACACCGGGCAAACGCTATAATGAAGCCATCAGCGTGAAGAATAGCGGAAACATTGATACGTTCGTCCGTGTCATTTTGACCAGAAGCTGGCAGGATGCCGAGGGAAAGAAAAATACATCGCTGTCTCCGGATCTGATCGAATTGAATTATCTGACTGATAACGGCTGGGTGATCGCAGAGGATCAGTCCACACCGGAGCGTACGGTTCTGTATTATACAAAGGCATTGCCAGTGGGAGAGACCACACCGGCACTGTCCGATACGATCCGTGTCAATGAATCCATTGCACAGGATGTAACAAAGAAAGTAGATGGAAATACCATTCGATACACTTATAAATATGACGGTTACAGTTTTCATGTAGATGCGGAAGTAGATGCAGTCCAGACGCATAACGCACAGGAAGCGATCAAGAGTGCCTGGGGTGTGGATGTCAGCGTGAACGATGATGAGACTGTTATGAGTCTGCAGTAAGGAGGTACAGAGCTATGAAGAAGAAGATTTTGTGCCTCGTAATGACCCTCGTAATGACGGCCGGGGCAGCGACAACAGCATTTGCAAGAGATTATCAGGGAGCTGACGGATGGCAGGTGACATTCGACGGCAGCAAGATGAGCAGTAATTTTCAGGATAATGATGTGACAGACGAAATGGCAAATATCCAGCCGGGTGACAGCATTGAACTGAAAGTAAACGTATTGAATTCCGACAGTGGAAGTACCGACTGGTATATGACCAACGAGGTCATCCAGACACTGGAGGATGCACAGCAGTCTGCGGCGGGCGGCGGATACAGCTACCGTCTGACTTATGTAGGCAGCGACAAGAAAGAAACCGTGCTGTATGACAGCACAACCGTCGGTGGCGATGGTTCTTCCAAAGCCGGCGAAGGATTGAAGCAGGTAGATAACTCCACCCAGGAATATTTTTACCAGGACCGTCTGGCATCCCCTGAGAACGGAACGGTTCCTCTGAGGGTCGGTGGTGAACGTGCGTCACAGGGTAGCGGTTA
>ENA-OQKO01001344-OQKO01001344.1-human-gut-metagenome-genome-assembly--contig:-NODE-1344-length-14990-cov-2.210657_pt1 | contig 14990 bp, 8 predicted proteins | sample MGYA00242777_ERZ504796 | MGnify/ENA primary metagenome ERZ504796 (study PRJEB26092, sample SAMD00036404) | human gut metagenome | host: Homo sapiens | study: EMG produced TPA metagenomics assembly of... | reverse complement strand
GGCGGAGGAACGCGGGACGGTCATACGAGCTGCCGGTCTGTCGACCGTGGGCGGGGGCCAGGTTGACGGTAACAGTGCTGGCGGGCCAGGGGCAGTTCAGGTGTTTGAGGGCGCTGCGCACCCGCTCACTGCTTTCCTTCACGGCGGAATCCGGCAGGCCCACCATGGCAAATTTGGGCAGACCGCCGCTGATGTGGGTTTCCACGGTAACGGGGTAGCCATCCAGCCCCGTTACCCCCAGGCTGACAACGTGTGCATACATGGCGCAGCCAACTCCTTTTTTCAACAAATTGCGTACTTTGATTATTTTCAGTATATCCTGTTCCGCCCGCGGCGGCAAGCATATTTTTTGTGCCCAAAATCTGCCTTGACGCTGTAGGGTAAAAAACAGGCAAAGCCCCGGCAAAAAGCCGGAATGCCAGCTTTTTTTGATTGACAACGCAAACTAAAATTGATATATTTAATTTGAACAAGTAAATTTACCCAAAACTTTTACAGGGTAAGAAAGTGATGGTGTCCAAAATGTATAAAGAAATGTACAGCCGTTGGCTTGCTGCCAACCTGGATGACCCCGACCTGAAGCCGGAGCTGGAATCGATTCAGAACGATGACGCTGCCATTCAGGATCGTTTTGCCGTTGCCCTTAAGTTCGGCACTGCCGGTCTGCGCGGTGTGATCGGCGCCGGTACCAACCGCATGAACGTGTATGTTGTGCGCCAGGCTACCCAGGGCCTTGCCAACTGGGTCAAGACCCAGGGCGGCACCCAGACCGTTGCTATCAGCTATGACAGCCGCATCAAGAGCGATGTGTTTGCCAAGGCTGCTGCCGAAGTTCTGGCCGCCAACGGCGTAAAGGTGCGCATTTACAGCGCCCTGATGCCGGTTCCCGCACTGAGCTTTGCTACCCGGTATTATAACTGCAACGCCGGTATCATGGTAACGGCATCCCACAACCCGGCCAAGTACAACGGCTACAAGGCCTACGGCCCGGATGGCTGCCAGATGACCGATGAGGCCGCTGACATCGTGTACGCCGAAATCCAGAAGACCGACATCCTGACCGGCGCCAAAACCATGCCGTTTGCCGAGGGGCTGGAAAAGGGCATCATCGAATACGTTGGCGATGACTGCATCAACGCCCTGTACGAAGCAATCGAAGCCCGCTCCATCCGTCCCGGTATCTGCAAGACCGCCGGCCTGAAGCTGGTCTACAGCCCGCTGAACGGCTCCGGCCTGGTTCCGGTCACCCATGTTCTGCATGACATCGGCATTACCGATATCACCGTTGTGCCGGAACAGGAAAAGCCGGACGGCAATTTCCCCACCTGCCCGTACCCCAACCCCGAAATTTTCGAAGCTCTGCGCCTTGGCCTGGAACTGGCCGAAAAGTCTGGTGCAGACCTGATGCTGGCCACTGACCCCGATGCTGACCGCGTTGGCATTGCCGTTAAGTGCAAGGATGGCAGCTATGAGCTGCTTTCCGGCAACGAAGTCGGCGTTCTGCTGCTGGATTACATCTGCGCGGGCCGCATTGAGCAGGGGACCATGCCCAAAGACCCCGTCATGTGCAAGTCCATCGTGTCCACCCCGCTGGCGGACAAGGTGGCCGAGCATTACGGTGTTGAGTGCCGCAATGTGCTGACCGGCTTTAAGTGGATCGGCGATCAGATCGCCAAGCTGGAAGCTGCTGGTCAGGTTGACCGCTTCATCTTTGGCTTTGAGGAAAGCTATGGCTACCTGGCTGGTCCTTACGTCCGCGATAAGGATGCCATCATCGGCTCTATGCTGATTTGCGAAATGGCTGCTTATTACCGCGCAAAGGGCAGTTCCATCAAGGAAGAGCTGGAGCGCATTTACGCCGAGTATGGCCGTTACCTGAACAAGGTTGACAGCTTTGAGTTCCCGGGCCTGTCCGGCATGGACAAGATGGCGGGCATTATGTCCGGCCTGCGCGAGAACCCGCCCAAGGACTTTGGCGGTGACGCCGTTGTAAAGGTTGTGGACTATAAAAAGCCTGAAGAGACCGGTCTGCCCGCCGCCAACGTGCTGATCTACACCCTGGCATCCGGCTGCACCGTTGTGGTGCGCCCCTCCGGCACTGAGCCGAAGATCAAGACCTACTTTACCACCAAGGGCAAAGACCTGGCCGAAGCCGAAGCCAAGAAAGAAGAACTGGCCGCTGCCGTTAAGCCGCTGCTGGTATAATGTGATTCCATAGGTTTGGTGCTTTTGGGCCGCCTGCTGTAATACGCAGACGGCCTTTTTTGTATGCAGCCCCCTAGCCGCCGCAGTGAGGAAATAACGCTCATTTTCAGGCTCCGCTTGGGGAATCACCCCTCAGTCACCTTCGGCAGCAGCTCCCCTCGAAGGGGAGCCAAAGGCTTTGCGGAAAATTGTTGCGGCATCTGCTACAAGGCCCCGGAACGGTCAAGACCGTTCCCTACAGAGCATTTTATTGTGTGCGGCCAACCCACAAACACCCAGTAGGGCGGGGGTACCCGACTCCGCCGGAAACTTACCGGAGCAGATACAAAAAAACGTGAGATGTACTTTGCCCCACAGTAGGAGACGGCGTCCTCGACGTCCCGGATGGGCATATAAATGATTGCACTTTTGCTGGCAATTTGCCGCCGCAAAAGATTGCCCGCACTACTTGACAAAACACAAAAACTCTGGTAAAATACTCTAGCAATCGTTCAGAGGGCTGCTCCACACGCACAGGATGGCGTCTGCTGGTAGCCGAAATTCGAAGATTGTGATGAGCACATATATCAAGTATGGCTCCCTTTAGTCATGATCGAGAAAGAGGTGAAATGAAAATGAAGCAGGGTATTCATCCCAACTATGTGGATTGCACCATTACCTGCGCATGCGGCAACGTGATCCATACCCGCGATACCAAGCCGGAGATCCGCGTTGAAGTTTGCAGCAAGTGCCATCCCTTCTACACCGGCAAGCAGAAGCTGGTTGACACCGGCGGACGTGTTGAGCGCTTTAAGCGCCGCTACGCCAACAAGGCTGGCAAGTAATTGCATTAAGGTTTTGTATACCGCAGATGGCAACATCTGCGGTATTTTTTTCAAATACATCATCTTGCATCTCAAAGGAGAACCCCTATGCCGGACTATCAAACGATCCGCGGTATTTCCACCTTTGAATATGAAGAAAAGCGCTCCCGCTTTATTGCTTCCGCTGCGTTTGCCGATACCGAGGAAGCTGCCCTTGCCCACCTGAACCGCATCAAAGCGGCCAACCGCACCGCGCGGCATAATGTGTATGCCTATGTTCTGCGCGAGGGCGGCCGCACCCGCTACAGTGATGACGGCGAACCCGCCAAAACCGCCGGTACCCCCGTGCTGGAAGCCATCGGCCATGCGGGGCTTTCGGATGTGATCGTGGTGGTTACGCGGTACTTTGGCGGAGTTCTGCTGGGTACCGGCGGGCTGGTGCGGGCCTACACCGCGGCGGCATCCGGAGCCTTGCAGCAGGCGGAGATTGTCAGCATGCGGCTGGTGACGGATTGCGCCGTGACCGTGCCATACCCCAAGTTTGAACAGGCCCAGCGGATGATCGCAGCCGCCGGGGCCAAACTGCAGGAACCGGAGTATGCCGACGCTGTGACCCTGCGCTGGCGCATGCCTGCCGGAACCGAAGAAGCCCTGTGCCATGACCTGAGCGAGCTGACCCGCGGCAGTGCCGAAGTGACGATCAGCAAACCACTTTACGCAGCTTTTTGATGCTGCGCAGTCATTTCTGGCAAGAAAGCAGAATTTCCCATGAAATTTTTACATTTCATACAAGTGTTTGGCGGCTTTTTATCGTATTTATAATATAGAGAGCCGTTTTTGGGCATGATATGCCCAACGGATATGCCCAACAGGGAACCGGATAGGGGAAAGGAGGCTGCGCCGTGACTGTGCGGGAAGAGACCCAGACAATTGAACGCCTGACCTTAAGCCCCTATGCCGCTTTAAGTGAGCAGAGCTTTGGCCGCCGCACCCCGGAACCGGAAGATGACCTGCGGACCTGCTACCAGCGTGACAGGGACAGAATTTTGCACTGTAAAAGTTTCCGGCGGTTGAAGCAGAAAACACAGGTGTTTCTTTCGCCGGAGGGCGACCACTACCGCACCCGGCTGACCCACACGCTGGAAGTCAGCCAGATTGCCCGAACCATTGCCCGCGCCCTGCGGCTGAATGAGGACCTGACCGAAGCCATTGCCCTGGGGCATGATCTTGGCCACACCCCATACGGCCACGCGGGGGAGCGCGCACTGAACCGGCTGTGCCCCGGCGGGTTTACCCACTACCGCCAAAGCCTGCGGGTGGTGGCCTACCTGGAAAAGGACGGCAAGGGCCTGAACCTTTGCTGGGAGGTGCGCAACGGGATTATTACCCACACCCAAGGAGCCCGGGCCCGCCCGACAGACGGCTGTACCGTGCGCTATGCGGACCACATTGCCTTTTTGAACCATGATATTGAGGATGCCGTGGCCGCCGGTGTGCTGAACCCCACCGCCCTGCCGCGGGATGCCGTGCAGGTGCTGGGAGATACCAAATCCCGGCGCATCACCACAATGATCACCGATCTTGTGGTAAACAGCGCAAACTGCAAAAATGGGAAAATGCAGTTTTCCCCCGAAGTGGAGGAGGCATACGGTGTGCTGAAAGACTTTATGTACAGCACGGTGTATGTGGACAAGGATGCCAAGCGCGAAGAGAAAAAAGTGGACAAGATGATCGAAGCGCTGTATGAGCGCCTTTGCGCGGACCCCACGCTGATGCCTAATTTTTATATGCAGGTGGCATATCACCAGGGAATGGACCGTGCCGTGGCGGATTATATTTCCGGCATGAGCGATGAATTTGCTACCCGCCTGTTTGAGGAGCTGTTTGTGCCGCAAAAGTGGCAGGTGCTATAAAATTGGCAGAATGTTAGAGCACTGCCGCCCGCCCCGAAGGGGCGCACATTGTGCGCCCGCTAGCCTATAAATTATTACGATATATACGCGAAAGGAGGCCCGGAGCCCCATTGATCCCACAGGAATACATACAGGAAGTGGTTGCACGCAATGATATTACCGAAGTAATCGGCCAATATGTGCAGCTGCGTCATCGCGGGCGGACCTATACCGGGCTGTGCCCTTTCCATAACGAGAAAACCCCTTCGTTTACCGTCTACCCGGATACCCAAAGTTTTTACTGCTTTGGCTGCGGTGCGGCGGGGGATGTGATTAACTTTGTGCGCAAAATTTCCAACCTGGGCTATGTGGAAGCTGTTAAACAGCTGGCGGGCCGCGCCGGGATGCCCATGCCGGAGGAGGACGACCAGGAAAGCCGTTCCCGCTCCCGCCTGTTGGAGATCAACCGCAACGCCGCGCGCTATTTTTATGACCAGCTCAACGCCCCAACGCCGGAAGCCGCCATGGCCCGCCGCTACTGGCGCGAAAAACGCGGCCTTTCGGATGCGGCCATCCGCCGGTTTGGCCTGGGCTATGCACCGGAAGATTTTGTCGGCCTTCTGCACTACCTGCGCCACCGCGGCTTTACCGAGCCGGAATTGGAATCCTCCGGCCTTGTCAAGCGTAGCGCCAAGGGCAATCTGTATGATATCTTCCGCCACCGCGTGATGGTGCCCATCATTGATGTGCGGGGCAATATCATTGCGTTCGGCGGGCGCGTGATGGATGATTCCAAGCCGAAATACATCAACTCGCCCGAAACGATGGTCTACCACAAATCCCGCACGCTGTTTGCGCTGAATGTGGCAAAAAAATCAACGTCCAAGCGGTATATCCTCTGCGAAGGGTATATGGACGTCATCTCGATGCACGAAGCCGGGTTTGATACCGCTGTCTGTGCCTGCGGCACGGCTTTGACGCCGGAGCAGGTCAAGCTGCTGACGGAATACGCCGATGAAGTGGTGCTGAGCTATGACTCGGACGAAGCAGGCCAGAAGGCAACGGAGCGCAGTTTGGCGCTGTTTTCCGGTACCAATTTGCAGGTGCGGGTGCTGAACATCCCCGGTGCCAAGGACCCGGATGAATTTATCCGCACCTATGGCCGCGACCGGTTTGAAGCCGTGCTGGAAGGCACCGCAACCCCGCTGGAGTTCAAGCTGGCTAAGGCAGTGAAAAAATATGACCTGCGCAACGATGCCCAGCGCCTGCAATATGTGGATGAAGCCATCGGCATTCTGGCAGGCAGCGCGGTCAGCCCCACGGCGCGGGATGTGTATGCCGGGCGCATTGCGGAGCAGACCGGCATTGATAAAAAGGCTGTGTTGGTCCAGCTGGAAAGCGCCGTGCGCGGGGCCGGGCGCAGGGCGCGCCGCAAAGAGCAGAACGAACTTTCCCGCCAGGGGATTGCGGCGGATATCCGCGTGCCCTATGACCGCGGGGGCGAAGCTGCCCTAGGGGCCGCAAGCGCCGCCCGCCAGCTTGTGGCGGCTATGCTGCAGGATGCCGGTGCCATCCCCTACATCCGGGAGCGGCTGAACCTTGGCATGGTGGTGCTGCCGGAAATGCAGCAGGCAATCAAGGCGATTTACGACTGTGCCGCCCGCGGCCAGCCCGCCAACGCCACGACCCTTTCCCCCTTGTTGGAGGAAAAAGCCTACAGCCAGGTGATGCTGGCCCAGGCCCAAAACGCCGATACCCGCCTGACCCGCCGGGATATTGATATGCTGCTGGATCGTTTGCAGACCGCAAACCCCGAAAGCGCCCAGGTGGCAGGCACCACAGACGATGAATTCCGGCAGAAATTTGCCGCCCTTGCCCGCAAAAAAGTGGGCGAACGCCCGCCGGAAGAATAATTTCCACCCGGCCAAAACCATGTTGTTTTATCCCGTTCCAGTAAGATGGGCAGAATAAAAACCAAAGGAGAAACTACTTATGGCAGAAAAGAAAGATTCGATTCGCAACCTGATTGAACAGGGCCGCCGTGCAGGCAAATTGACCAGCACCGAAATCAGTGACGCTATGGAAGAAAGCAGCCGTGTTATTGACGCGGAGCAGATGGAAAAGCTGTATGAAGAGCTGGAAAGCAACGGCATTGAAGTGGTGGATGATGACGCCACTGATATGTCCGCTGTGGCCGATATGGGCGAGGAGGGGATGAATGACTTTGAGGATGCCGTTACCTCGGACGGCATTACCATCGATGACCCCGTTAAGGTTTACCTGAAAGAGATCGGCCGCGTGCCTCTGCTGACCCCCGATGAGGAAGTGCAGCTGGCCCTGGATATCCAGAAAGGCGGCAAGGACGGCGAACGCGCCAAGCAGCGCCTGAGCGAGGCCAACCTGCGTCTGGTAGTTTCCATTGCAAAACGCTATGTGGGCCGCGGCATGCAGTTCCTGGACCTGATCCAGGAAGGTAACCTGGGTCTGATCAAAGCGGTTGAAAAGTTTGACCATACCAAGGGCTTCAAGTTCTCCACCTATGCAACGTGGTGGATCCGCCAGGCCATCACCCGCGCCATTGCGGATCAGGCCCGCACCATCCGTATCCCTGTGCATATGGTGGAAACGATCAACAAGGTCAAAAAGGTCTCCAGCCAACTGCTGCACGAAAACGGCCATGAGCCCAGCGCCGAAGAAATTGCCGAGCGCCTGGATATGCCGGTGGACAAAGTGCGCGAGATTATGCGCGTGGCACAGGAACCCGTCAGCCTCGAAACCCCCATCGGTGAGGAGGAAGATAGCCACTTGGGCGACTTTATCCCCGATGAGGAAGCCCCCGTTCCCGCCGAAGCCGCCAGCCAGACCCTGTTGAAAGAGCAGCTGGCCGATGTGCTGAAAACCCTGACCCCGCGTGAAGAAAAGGTCCTGCGCCTGCGCTTTGGCCTGGAAGATGGCCGCCCCCGCACGCTGGAAGAGGTGGGCAAGGAGTTCAACGTTACCCGTGAACGTATCCGCCAGATCGAAGCAAAAGCCCTGCGCAAGCTCCGCCACCCCAGCCGCAGCAAAAAGCTGCGCGACTTCCTGGATTGATGCCGTGATTCTTATATAGAATAAGAATAGAAATAGCAAATTAAAATCATCTGCACCCGTACTGCTGTTTGCCCGGCGGTGCGGGTGTATTTTTGTGTGCAGCAGGCATAAATGACAAAGCCACAGCATACGATTACCCTGATGATATAGGGGAGGGGATAACGATGTGTGGAATTGCCGGACAGATCAGCGCGGACCCAAATAAGATTGCAGCCAACTACCCAGCTTACTGCCGAATGCAGAAAAGTCTTGCACGCCGCGGGCCGGACCAGCGGGGAATATACCTGCACGGCCATGCGGCGCTGATCCATGCGCGGCTGGTTGTGGTGGATCTGGAAAACGGCTGCCAGCCCATGGTGCTGGATCAGGGCGGGGAGAAATACATTCTGGTGTACAACGGCGAGCTGTACAACACGCCGGAGCTGCACGCTCAGCTTGCGGCTCTGGGCCATCGCTTTGTAAGCCATTCCGATACTGAGGTTTTGTTACATGCTTTTGCCCAGTGGGGGCCGGATTGTCTGGAAAAGCTGAACGGTATTTTTGCATTTGCTGTGTGGCAGCAGCGAGCGCAAAAGCGCTTTCTGGCGCGGGACCGCATCGGGGTCAAGCCGCTGTTCTATGCCCTGCGCGGGGACAGCCTGATCTTTGCTTCCGAGCTGAAAACGCTGCTCTGCCACCCGGAGATCCCGCCGCAGGTGGATGCCCATGGGCTGGCCGATGTGCTGCTGCTCGGCCCTGGCCGCACGCCGGGGTGCGGGGTGTTCCGCAATGTGCAGGAATTGAAGCCCGGCTGCTGCGCGGAATACACTGTGCCACAGGTTGGTGCGCCGCGCCTCCCCGTGCGCCGCTACTGGCAGTTGACCGACCACGAACACCCCGATGATTGTACCCACACCGCAGCCAAAGTGCGGGACCTGGTGATGGATGCCGTCACGCGGCAGCTGGTATCGGATGTGCCGGTGGCAACCTTCCTTTCCGGCGGGCTGGATTCCAGCCTGATTTCGGCAATCGCGGATTCCCACTTTACGGCGCGGGGCAAAACGCTGCAGACTTTCTCGGTCGGTTATCAGGATAACAAAAAGTACTTCCACGCCACCCATTTCCAGCCCAGCCCGGATGCGCCGTATATCCGCACCATGAACCAGTTCTTGAACGCGCAGCATACCTGGGTAACGCTGGACAGCGAAGCACTGGCCGCCGCCCTGCTGGAAGCGGTGGACGCCCGCGACCTGCCCGGTATGGCGGATGTGGACTCCTCGCTGCTGCTGTTCTGCCGTGAGATCCGTAAAACAGCCACCGTGGCACTTTCCGGCGAGTGCGCGGACGAGATATTTGGCGGTTACCCCTGGTACAGGGATAAGACCGTGCGGGAGCGGTATGGCTTTCCTTGGGCGCAGAGCACGGCATACAGGGTCAGCTTTTTTAAGCCGGAGGTGTTCGGCGGCATTGACCCGGCGGCGTATATTGATGAAGGCTACCGCGCCACGCTGGAGCAAACTTCCATCCGCCCCGGTCTGGATCCCCTGGAACAACGGATGCGCCAGATGTTTGCCCTGAACTTTAACTGGTTTATGCAGACCCTTTTGGACCGCAAGGACCGAATGAGTATGTACAGCGGGCTGGAAGTGCGCGTGCCGTTCTGCGATTACCGCATTGCGGAATACCTGTACAGCGTGCCGTGGGAATATAAGGATTACGAGGGCCACGAAAAAGGCCTGCTGCGCCAGGCGATGCAGGGCGTGCTGCCCACGGAAGTGTTGTGGCGAAAAAAGAGCCCCTACCCTAAAACATGGAACCCGGCGTATTTGAACGCTGTCAGCGCCATGCTGCGCAGTGCGATGCAGGACCCGGATGCCCCGCTGCTGCGTATTGCCAAGAGGGCAGCGCTGGAACAGCTGTTGACCGCTGCCGAGACTGCGACCCCCTGGTATGGCCAGCTGATGACCACCCCGCAGACCATTGCCTGGTTTGTGCAGCTGAATTACTGGCTGCAAAAATACCGGGTGGAGCTGGTGTAAATACCCGTGTGGCGGGCCCGGCATCAAACGCATAACACCAAAAACAGACGAGTGCCCACCCTGCACACGGATAACGGCGGGAAGGGCACTTTTTGTTTGCAAAACGTAAAAAACGGGAAAAAGCAGAAAAAAACAAGGCTGCAACCCCAACAAAAAAAACACAAGGTAATTTGGCATTGTGCCAATTAGCGGCAGTCCAAGGTTGTGTCAAGTGGCAGAAGAAATGCAAAAACAGCACTTTGCCAAAAGAAATGTGACACGTAGCCGGGCGTTCAATTGCCTGATAAAAAAACACGCAAAATGCCAAAAGAGCCCTTGACAATCAGCTTTTTGGCTGGTATACTGGCATAGTATCACAAAATGGAATAGAGCGCCCTAAAGGAATTTTGATTTTTTCGCGTTTTTTCAAACTTTGTTAAAAACGACGAATGTTCCAAGAAAATCATTGCTTCGGCGGAGCGCTTTTGCCAAAAACAAATCTGAACGGAATAGGAGTGGTCGCATTTTATGGTAAAGGTCAAGCCCGTACAAAACGGTCGAACCTCCAGAATGAGCTTTTCCCGCATCAACGAAGTGATTGGCATGCCCAACCTCATCGAGATCCAGAGAAACTCTTATAACTGGTTCCTGGACGAGGGCCTGCGCGAAGTGTTCCACGACATTGACGCGATCGAGGATTACACCGGGAATCTCTCGCTGGAATTTGTCGATTACCGTCTGGACAAGCACCCCAAATATACCATTAAAGAATGTAAAGAGCGTGACGCAACGTATGCTGCGCCGCTTTATGTCACTGCGCGCCTGTTGAACAAAAGCACCGGCGAAGTGAAGGAACAGGAAATTTTCATGGGCGACTTCCCGCTCATGACGGATTCCGGCACTTTCATCTCCAACGGTGCAGAACGTGTTATCGTCAGCCAGCTGGTTCGTTCGCCCGGCGTGTTCTATGCTTCCAGCAAGGACCGTACCGGCAAGGACCTGTTCACCGCCACCATGAACCCCAACCGCGGCGCATGGCTGGAATACGAAACCGATTCTTCCGATGTATATTATGTGCGCATTGATAAAAACCGCAAGCTGCCGGTTACTACCTTCCTGCGCGCACTGGGGCTTGGCACCGATGAGCAGATCCGCCAGTACTTCGGCGATTCTGAACCCAAAATCAACGCCACCCTGGAAAAGGATATCACCCATTCCACAGAGGAAGCCCTGCTGGAGTGCTACCGCAAGCTGCGCCCCGGCGAGCCGCCGACGGTGGAAAGCTCCCGCAGCCACATCAACCTGCTGTTCTTTGATCCGCGCCGTTACGACCTGGCTCGTTTTGGCCGCTTCAAGATGAACAACAAGCTGTGCTTGTCCCGCCGTATTGCGGGCTATAAGACTGCCGAGGATATCATTGCCCCGCTGACCGGCGAACTGCTGGCCGCCAAGGGCGAGCGCATCAGCCACGAAAAGGCTGTTGAAATTGATAACGCCGGTGTTTCCCGCGTTACTGTTATCGTGGAGCGCAAGGGCCAGGATCCGATCAATGTGATCGTGTTCTCCAATGGCTGTGTCGATGCCCAGAGTTTCTTCAGCTTTGACGTGAAGGAATGCGGCATCAACGAGCGCGCTTCCTTCGCCGAAATCCGTAAGATTCTGGATGCTACCTCCGATCCGGAAGAGCAGAAAGAACTGCTGACCAAGAATCATGATAAGCTCATCAGCCGCACCGTTACCGTTGACGATATCTTTGCTTCCGTCAACTACCTGCTGGGCCTTGACCATGGCATTGGCGTGACCGATGAAATCGACCACTTGGGCAACCGCCGCGTGCGCAGCGTTGGCGAATTGCTGCAGAACCAGTTCCGCATCGGCTTTGCCCGTATGGAGCGCGTTGTGCGCGAGCGCATGACCCTGCAGAACCAGGAATCCGGCGAGATCACCCCGCAGAGCCTGGTCAACATCCGCCCGGTCGTGGCTGCCATCCGTGAGTTCATCGGTTCCAGCCCACTGTCTCAGTTCATGGACCAGAACAACCCGCTGTCTGAGCTGACTCATAAGCGCCGTCTGTCCGCTTTGGGCCCCGGCGGTCTGTCCCGTGACCGCGCAGGCTTCGAAGTCCGCGACGTTCATTATACCCACTATGGCCGTCTGTGCCCGATTGAGACGCCCGAAGGTTCCAACATCGGTCTGATCTCCTATCTGGCATCTTTCGCCAAGATCAACAAGTACGGCTTCATTGAGGCACCTTACCGCCGCGTGGATAAAGGAACCGGCGTTGTTACCGATGAAGTTGTTTATATGCCCGCCGACGTTGAAGATGAATACATCGTGGCACAGGCCAACGAACCGCTAGACGAGAACAACTGCTTTGTCCGTCCCCGCGTTTCCGGCCGTCATCGCAACGACATTCAGGAATTTGCCCGTGAACAGGTCGATTTCATGGATGTCTCTCCGCGAATGATGGTTTCTGTGGCTACCGCCTGCATTCCCTTCCTGGAAAACGATGACTGTAACCGTGCTCTGATGGGCTCCAACATGCAGCGTCAGGCTGTGCCTCTGATGGTTACCCAGCGCTCTCTGGTTGCTACCGGCATGGAATACAAGGCTGCTACTGACTCCGGTGTCTGCGTGCTGGCTGCCCATGACGGCACCGTTGAAAGCGTTGACGCAGATAAGGTCGTTGTCCGTCTGGAAGATGGCTCCGCCGATACCTATGAACTGATTAAGTTTATGCGCTCCAACCAGGGAACCTGCGTCAACCAGCGCCCCGCCGTCTATGTGGGCGATGTTGTCAAGAAGGGCGACGTTCTGGCTGACGGCCCCGCCACCAAGGACGGCGAGATCTCTCTGGGCAAGAACGCTCTGATCGGCTTCATGACCTGGGAAGGCTACAACTATGAGGACGCTGTTCTGCTGAACGAAAAGCTGGTCCGCGAGGATATCTACACCTCTATCCACATTGAGGAGTACGAGAGCGAAGCCCGCGATACCAAGCTGGGACCTGAAGAGGTGACCCGTGATATCCCCAACGTCGGCGATGATTCCCTGAAGGATCTGGACGACCGCGGCATTATCCGCATCGGCGCCGAAGTCAAGACCGGCGATATTCTGGTTGGTAAGGTTACCCCGAAGGGCGAAACCGAACTGACCGCCGAAGAGCGCCTGCTGCGCGCCATCTTTGGCGAAAAGGCACGGGAAGTACGTGATACCTCCCTGCGCGTTCCCCACGGTGCTTACGGCATTGTTGTGGATGTTAAGGTCTTTACCCCCGAAAACTCTGACGAGCTGCAGCCCGGTGTGCGCACCTGCGTGCGCGTCTATATCGCCCAGAAGCGTAAGATCAGCGTTGGCGATAAGATGGCAGGCCGTCACGGCAACAAGGGTGTTGTTTCCCGCATTCTGCCGCAGGAGGACATGCCGTTCCTGCCTGACGGAACCCCGCTGGATATCGTGCTGAACCCCCTGGGCGTTCCTTCCCGTATGAACATCGGTCAGGTGCTGGAAGTCAACCTTGGCTATGTTGCCAAGGCCCTTGGCTGGCATGTGCAGACCCCCGTGTTCGATGGCGCGCACGAATCCGATATCCGTGACTGCCTGGCCGAAGCCCGCGATAAGTGGCATGGTGACCATGCACCGGAATATCCCACCAAGTTGCCCCGCCTGATGGGCGATAAGGGCCACATCATTGATTTCAGCAAGATCGACCTGACCGATGACGGCAAGACCACCGTTTACGATGGCCGTACCGGCGAAAAGTTCCCCTCCAAGGTTACTGTCGGTTATATGTACTACCTCAAGCTGCATCACCTGGTTGATGATAAGATCCATGCCCGTTCCACCGGCCCGTACTCTCTGGTTACCCAGCAGCCTTTGGGCGGCAAGGCCCAGTTTGGCGGCCAGCGTTTCGGTGAAATGGAAGTTTGGGCTCTGGAAGCTTATGGCGCGGCTTACACCCTGCAGGAAATCCTGACTGTCAAGTCTGACGACGTTGTGGGCCGTGTCAAGCCCTACGAAGCAATCGTCAAGGGCGAAGATGTGCCGAATCCGGGCATCCCCGAAAGCTTCCGCGTTATGCTGAAAGAACTGCAGAGCCTTGGCCTGGATATTGTTGTTCAGGATAAGGAAGGCAACGCTGTTGATATGCGTCAGGAATATGACGATGACGATGCCAACTTTGACAACAGCGATATCGGTGATAATGTTCTGCTGGAAAGCGAGCTGCAGGATGATTACAGTGTCAAGGATGCCGATGAAGGCTTTGACGACGACCTGGGCGATGAGGAGCCGGATGAAGCTTCTCTGGCACAGATCGAAGCCGACAATGGCGACGACCTGTTCGACGGTGAATGATCGGAATGCTGTTTACGTCACGATTAAATGAGAGGGTTCGCTGAATGGAAAATAAAGAGTTCGATTCTATCAAGATCGGCCTTGCTTCTCCCGACCAGATCCGTGCCTGGAGCTATGGCGAGGTCAAGAAACCTGAAACCATCAACTACCGCACCCTGAAGCCGGAGCGCGACGGCCTGTTCTGCGAGCGCATTTTTGGACCTACCAAGGACTGGGAATGCCACTGCGGCAAGTATAAGCGCATCCGCTATAAGGGCAAGATCTGCGATAAGTGCGGTGTCGAAGTTACCCGTGCTAAGGTCCGCCGCGAGCGCATGGGCCACATTGAGCTGGCTGCACCCGTTTCGCACATCTGGTATTTCAAGGGCATTCCCAGCCGCATTGGCCTGATGCTGGACATCGGCCCCCGCCAGCTGGACAAGGTGCTCTACTTTGCAAACTATATCGTTACCGATCCCGGCTTTACTCCGCTGGAGAAAAAGCAGCTCCTGACCGAACGCGAGTACAAGGAGATGCGCGAAAAGTACGAGGATACCTTTGAAGCCGGCATGGGCGCCGAAGCCGTCCAGAAGCTGCCGGCTGAGATCGACCTGGAAGCTCTGTCCGGAGAGCTGCATGAGGAACTGGAAAAGGCTACCGGCCAGGAG
>ENA-OQKO01001339-OQKO01001339.1-human-gut-metagenome-genome-assembly--contig:-NODE-1339-length-15074-cov-4.807052_pt1 | contig 15074 bp, 12 predicted proteins | sample MGYA00242777_ERZ504796 | MGnify/ENA primary metagenome ERZ504796 (study PRJEB26092, sample SAMD00036404) | human gut metagenome | host: Homo sapiens | study: EMG produced TPA metagenomics assembly of... | reverse complement strand
GCAAGTACGCGGGGTGCCGGGACGGTCAAGTGCTCGGGGATGGCTGTTGCCAGCTGGGCGTATTCATGGAGCGCTTCGTTGGTTGTATTACCTATTTTGTCGATGAACGTATGAATGGACCCCGGTGAGTATCCCCAACGGCGGAAACCGCAGATGGTAGGCATGCGGGGGTCGTCCCAACCGTTTACCAGACCTTCCGTGACCAGAGTCAGCAGGTTGCGCTTGCTCATCAGCGTATAGCTGAGGTTCAGTTTGTTGAACTCATACTGATGGGGGCGGTTATCGTCGAGGTCTTTGCCTTCCTTCACCCAGTCCACGAAGAGATCGTAGAGTGGACGGTGGGGCACAAACTCCAGTGTGCAGAGCGAGTGTGTCACGCCTTCGAAGAAGTCGCTTTGCCCGTGGGCGAAGTCGTACATCGGATAAGCCTTCCAAGTGGTGCCCGTGCGATGGTGCGGATGCTTCACTACACGGTAGATGATAGGGTCGCGGAAGTGCATGTTGGGGCTTGCCATGTCTATCTTGGCACGGAGCACCATGGCACCTTCCTCAATCTCGCCGCTGTTCATCTTCTGGAACAAATCCAGTGTTTCTTCGATAGGACGGTTGCGGTAGGGACTTTCCACACCGGGCTGGGTGGGAGTTCCTTTCTGGGCGGCAATCTGCTCGGAAGTCTGTTCGTCGATGTATGCCTTGCCCTCTTTGATGAGGCGGATAGCGAAGTCCCACAATTGCTGGAAATAGTCGGAAGCGTAATATTCGTTACCCCATTTGTAGCCCAGCCACTGGATGTCTTCCTTGATGGCTTCTACATATTCCACATCTTCTTTGGTGGGATTGGTGTCATCGAAACGCAGGTTGCAGACACCGCCGTGTGCGGCGGCAATACCGAAATCAAGGCAGATGGCCTTGGCGTGTCCGATGTGGAGGTAACCGTTTGGTTCGGGCGGGAAGCGTGTCTGTACTTTTCCCCCGTTTTTACCCTCTTTCAAATCGTTTTCTACTATTTGCTCAATGAAGTTCAAGCTCTTTTTTTCGCTTGTTTCTTCGCTCTTTATTTCTGCCATAATGTTACTATTTTCGTATCGTGGGGACAAAGATAGGGTAAAAAAATGAAGAATGAAGAATGAAGAATGAAGATTTATTCTTTATGTACCGGGATATATCCGCTCTCTTTGATGATTTTCTGTCCTGCGGCAGACAAGATGAAATCGAGCAGAGGGGCTACGACCGAGGCGTTTTTTCGGTTATAATAATAGTATAGCGGGCGTACTATCGGATAAGTCTTATTGATGGCATTCTCCAGCGTGGGAGCGGCATAATGCTGCCCGTCGTATGAAACGGCGAGTGTCTTGATACGCGGTGATACATAGGCTAGACCCACATATCCGATGGCTCCGCGAGTTTGGCTGACGGATTGGATAATGGCTCCCGTGGCAGGCATGGAGAGACTGCTGCTCATGTAGTTCTTGTTTTTCAGTACGCTTTCCTTGAAGAACTCGTAGGTACCGGAGGAAGTCTCGCGGGAGTAGACTACGATTTTGCGGTCGTCTCCGCCCACTTGCTGCCAGTTGGTGACTTTGCCCCGGAAGATATCTTCCAGTTGTTGGCGGGTCAGTTGTTTCACTGGGTTGGAGGGGTGGACCACTACGGCAAGGGCATCGTAGGCGATGGGAACTTCTGCCAAGTCTTCTCCGGCGGCTTTGGCCTTCATCTTTTCGCTGAACTTGATGGCGCGGGAAGCCATGGCGATGTCCGTGGTCTGGTCCAGCAGGGCTGAAATACCGACACCGGTTCCGCCGCCGGTCACGGTGACACGGGCAGAGGGGTTCAGGGTCATAAAGCGTTCGGCGGTCTGCTGCGCTATGGGGAGCACGGTGTCGCTGCCTTTGATGCGTTGCGCCTGCATGCCAGTGGTGGCAGCTGCTAGGGCGAGGAGTAGGAGTAATTTTCTTGTCTTCATAAAACACATGGTGCAAATAGGGTAAACACATGATGCAAATTAAGGTAATGGATATTACAAATGTGTTACATGGAATGTGCTTTGAGTCGTTGTAATAGTTTTGTAACACCTTTGAAACATTTCTTTCAAACGTTAGTCACACTACCTTAACATCCGGTCCGTTCCTTTGCATACAGAAATCAATAGGCAACATGAAAAAGATTTTTGAGAAGATTGTAGAAGGTATACTGGCTTGTAGCGGCTTTGTGACGAGTCTTACCATCGTACTTATCGTCGTGTTCCTCTTTTCCGAAGCGCTAGGCTTGTTCAGCAGCAAGGTGATAGAAGAAGGGTATGTATTGGCCTTGAATAAGGAGAACCGGGTGAGCGAACTGACTCCGGCACAGATAAAGGATGTCTTTGATGAAGAGCTGACAAACTGGAACGAAGTGGGGGGGGAGGACCTTCCTATCCGCCTTTTCCGTTTGGAGGACATCACACAGTATTATACGGAAGAGCAGTTGGGCGCTTCCTATGAAAATGCAGGTGCTTGCATTACGGAGCTGGTGGAGCGTACGCCTGGCATTATAGCCTTCGTACCGCAGCAGTTCGTCGTTCGTCCGGACTCGGTGCATCTGCTGAAAGACAACACCATCTCGGTGAAGGACGTCTTTGCCGGTGCTGAATGGTTTCCCACGGCAACACCTGCTGCGCAGTTCGGCTTTTTGCCGCTCATTACGGGGACGTTGTGGGTCAGTCTGTTTGCCATCCTTTTTGCACTGCCGTTTGGTCTGTCGGTGGCAATCTATATGTCGGAGGTAGCCAATTCCCGGGTAAGGAATCTGCTGAAACCTATCATTGAGTTGCTGAGTGGCATACCGTCGGTGGTTTACGGCTTTTTCGGTTTGATTGTCATTGTACCTTTTTTGCAGCAGGTCTTCGACTTGCCGGTCGGTGAGAGCGGGCTGGCGGGCAGTATTGTGCTTGCCATTATGGCGCTGCCCACCATCATTACGGTGACGGAAGATGCGATGAGAAACTGCCCTCGTGCTATGCGTGAAGCCAGTCTGGCACTGGGAGCGTCGCAATGGCAGACTATATATAAGGTAGTGATTCCTTACTCCATTTCGGGCATCACCTCCGGAGTGGTGTTGGGCATCGGCCGTGCGGTGGGCGAGACGATGGCTGTGCTGATGGTGACGGGCAACGCCGCCGTCATTCCCCATACCATCCTGGAACCGCTGCGCACCATTCCGGCAACGATTGCCGCCGAACTAGGCGAAGCGCCTGCCGGCGGAGCTCACTACGAAGCATTGTTCCTGCTGGGTGTCGTGCTGTTCTTCATCAGTTTATTGATAAACTTCACGGTGGAAGCAGTTTCGCCAAGACGAAAATAAAAGGAGGTAGATATGGTCAATAGAAAGCATCTTTCGCAAAAAGTGGCATTCGGCTTGTTCCGTCTGTTGAGCCTAAGTGTGGTGGGGATTCTTTTTGCAATCCTCGGCTTCATTATATATAAAGGTATAGGAGTCATCGATTGGGAGTTCCTCACTACGGCTCCTACCAACGGTATGACTGCCGGCGGAATCCTTCCTGCCATTGTAGGTACGTTCTGCTTGATGGCGGGCAGTGCTTTATTTGCTTTTCCGGTGGGAGTGATGAGCGGTATTTATATGAATGAGTATGTGCCGAAAGGCTGGGTGGTACGCTTCATACGGATGATGACGAATAATCTGAGCGGCATCCCTTCCATCGTGTTCGGTCTGTTTGGCATGGCGCTGTTTGTCAACTATATGGATTTTGGAGACAGCATCCTGGCAGGTTCGTTGACGCTGGGTCTGCTAAGTCTGCCTTTGGTTATCCGCACCACGGAAGAAGCGCTGAAAGCCATCCCCGACAGCATGCGCGAGGGAAGCCGCGCGTTGGGAGCTACCAAGCTTCAGACCATCTGGCATGTCATCCTGCCGATGGGGATGCCCAATATCATTACCGGACTGATTCTGGCGCTGGGGCGTGTTTCGGGCGAGACGGCACCCATCCTTTTCACCTGTGCCGCCTACTTCCTGCCACAGCTGCCTACAAGTATCTTCGACCAGTGCATGGCGCTTCCTTATCACCTCTACGTCATCTCTACCAGCGGCACCGATATGGAAGCGCAGCTTCCCATTGCCTACGGCACGGCACTAGTGCTGATACTCATTATCCTCCTGGTGAACCTGCTGGCAAACGCCCTGCGGAAATACTTTGAGAAGAAGATTAAGACGAATTGAAAACATATACAATAGGTATGAAGAACAAAATAGAAACCCGTGACGTGAACTTCTGGTATGGCGATTTCCATGCCCTGAAAGGCATCAGCATGGACATTGAGGAGAAGTCTGTGATAGCCTTCATCGGTCCCTCGGGCTGTGGAAAGTCTACCTTCCTGCGCCTGCTGAACCGCATGAACGATTTGATTCCCGACACCCGTCTGACCGGCGAGATACGCATTGACGGACAAGACATCTATGGAAAAGGAGTGCAAGTGGACGAACTCCGCAAGAACGTGGGCATGGTGTTCCAGCGGCCCAATCCTTTCCCAAAAAGCATCTTCGAGAACGTTGCCTACGGACTCCGTGTGAATGGCATCACCGATAACGCCTTCATCCGTCAGCGGGTGGAAGAAACCCTGAAAGGCGCCGCCCTTTGGGACGAGGTGAAGGACAAGCTGAAAGTCTCCGCCTACGCCCTCTCCGGCGGTCAGCTGCAACGTCTCTGCATAGCCCGTGCCATGGCTGTGTCTCCTTCAGTCCTGCTGATGGATGATCCGGCATCCGCTCTCGACCCCATCTCCACTGCCAAGGTGGAAGAGCTTATCCACGAGTTGAAGAAGCAGTACACTATCGTCATCGTTACCCACAACATGCAACAGGCAGCGCGTGTCAGTGATAATACGGCTTTCTTCTATATGGGGCAGATGGTGGAGTTTGGAGATACCCGGAAGATATTTACGAATCCCGATAAGGTGGAGACGCAGAACTACATCACGGGACGCTTCGGGTAGCGGATTGTTCCATACAGGCCAAAATAAGTTGTACAAAAGTAATCTTAAAATAGAAACATTATGGTGAAGTTTATCGAATCTGAACTCGTCTTGCTGAAAAAGGAAATAGACGAAATGTGGACCCTGGTATATAATCAGCTCGACCGTGCAGGTGATGCCGTGCTTACGCTGGACCGGGAACTGGCCCAGCAGGTATTGGTGCGCGAACGTCGTGTCAATGCTTTCGAACTGAAAATAGACAGCGACGTGGAAGACATCATTGCCCTTTACAACCCCGTTGCCATCGACCTGCGCTTTGTGCTTGCCATGCTCAAAATCAATACGAACCTGGAGCGTCTGGGCGACTTTGCAGAGGGCATTGCCCGCTTTGCCCTCAACTGCCATGAACCTGCTTTGGATACTGAGCTGGTCAAGCAACTCCGTCTCGAAGAGATGATAGCCCAGGTACTCTCCATGCTCGAACAGGCAAAACAGGCGCTTCAGGAGGAGAGCCAGGAACTGGCTACCGCCGTGTTTGCCAAGGACAATATGCTGGATGAAATCAATGCTGAGGCCACTGCCATTCTTGCCGACTACATCAGCCGGCATCCGGAGAGTGCACTCTCTTGTCTGAACCTGGTGAGCGTGTTCCGCAAGTTGGAGCGTTCCGGCGACCACATCACGAATATTGCCGAAGAAATAGTGTTCTTTATCGACGCAAAAGTGTTAAAACATAGCGGGCGGACAGACGAACACTACTTAAATGATAAGAAATAAACAAAATTTTAGGATAATTTCAGTGTTTCATGGAAAATAGCCTTATATTTGTCCATTGAAAACGATTGCAGGTGTAGAAAAATGCTTTGAAATGATAATAAACTTAAATGATTTCTCAAAAAGATGTTATAAGACATGTTTTTTAATTTGGTTAGTATCACGAAAAGCGCCTATATTTGCATCGTTATCCTGAAAACAATCTTTTTACCTTAAAAAAAAACTAATACCTATTGAAAACTGAAAAAGGAGGCTTTGTGAAAAGCTTCCTTTTTTTTGTACCTATACGAAGGGCTTTTTGTATCTTTGCGCATATTAATAATAAATCGTGTATAACCTAAAAGTATATAGAACCATGTTTTCCGGAATAGTAGAAGAATGTGCCACATTGGTGGCGATGGTCAAAGACCAGGAGAATGTACATTTTACTTTCAAGTGTTCATTCGTCAGTGAATTAAAAATAGACCAAAGTGTGTCTCACAACGGTGTTTGCCTTACAGTAGTCAGTCTGACAGATGATACCTATACCGTGACGGCCATGAAGGAAACGCTGGACCGTTCCAATCTTGGCTTGTTGCAGGTGGGAGATGAAGTGAATGTGGAGCGTAGTATGATGATGAACGGCCGGCTGGATGGCCATATCGTTCAAGGACATGTGGACCAGACTGCCACTTGCATCGATATAAAGGATGCGGAAGGAAGCTATTACTTTACTTTCCGGTATGCTTTTGACAAGGAGATGGCAAAGCGCGGCTACATCACGGTAGACAAAGGCTCGGTAACTGTCAATGGTGTCAGCCTGACCGTGTGCAATCCCACCGACGATACTTTCCAGGTGGCCATTATTCCTTACACCTTTGAGCATACCAATTTCCATGCTTTCAAAGTGGGCAGTGTGGTGAATCTGGAGTTCGATATCATTGGTAAGTACATCAGCCGCATGATACAATATAAATAAGGTAACGGCACTATGGACGATTTCCTGCAATTAGTGGCATCCCGTCAGAGTGACCGTGCCTATGATATGACTCGTGCCGTGGAGCCTGAGAAATATCGGTGATTTACTTTTTAGACACAGATGACGCAGATGACGCGGATTTTTTTAATATTCCCATCCGCGTCATCCGCGTCTAAAAAATAATCAAAAAGAAAGCAGATACGGAGTTTCCGGAAAGACTTCCGCGTGCTTACAAATCCTTCAGCAGCACCTTGCTTGCATTCTTGTAGTATTCCTCCCGTGCCTTCAGCAATGCTCCCCATTGGTTGTTGAATTCATTTTCCTTATCAATTTTGAAATCTTCTGAGCCGTGCGTGTCCAGTTTGTCCAGTAGGAGGGCCACATTCATTTTGTTGATATCCATGGAAGGCTGGTAAGCGATGTCTTCACTCTTTTCATCGGTCACCACTTCATGTAGGAGGTTGATTTCCTGCAATTCATAAAGGGTTTCGTGTGTCAGCCGGATGGGAATCTGGCACTCTTCGGATATCTCTTCGGCTGTATAGGGCTGGACGTCTTGTTCAAAGCGCTTGGCTATGAGAGACATTATCAGGATGGAGATAAAATCGCGGTAGCGCCGGCTGATATTGCGCGCATCCTTGTCGAAGCTGAAGTTCCGGATATTCTGTCCGGCGTAGGTCAGTTCGGCACCGAATAGGCAGATGGTCCAGGATACCTGCAACCATAGCAGAAACATCGGAAGGGCGGCAAAACTACCATAGATGGCATTGTAACGGGAAACCCACAACTGGCTGCTGATGTAAAGGAATTGGAATGCCTGGTGTGCCGTACCTGCCAGAATACCGGATATGAGTGCGTGTTTCAGCTTGACCTTTGTATTCGGCATAAAGACGTACAGTGCTGTAAACATGAACCAGGTCAGCACGAAGGGGATGAGGCGCACCATAAACTTGCCGACGGGAGCCAGCAGGGTAAAGTCTTCGAGGTTCTTCACCATCGTACTCATGAAGATGGAAAGACCACCGGACACCACCAGCAGAATGGGCATCAGCAGAAGCATAGAGAAGTAATCCGTTATTTTGCGGTACATGCTGCGCGCCTTTTTCACCTGCCAGATGCGGTTGAAGGTGATTTCCATATTGTTGATTAGATTCAGGACTGTCCACAGCAACATAATCAGACCCACTCCGATGAATATTCCACTCTTGGTCTGAGACAAATACGAATTCACGAATTGCAGGATGACTTCCGTGGTTTCCGTAGGACCGCTGAAACCGTTGACAATCTGGCTTTCCATCAGATTATCGAATCCGAAACCGCGGGCTATGGCAAACAAAATGGCAAGAATAGGCACGATGGCAAGCAGCGTACTGTAAGTCAGCGCCGAGGCTTTGTTTACTATCCGGTCTTTGGTGAAGCGGTTGATGCAAAGATAAATCGTCTTGATGATATTGTATACGGAAAAGGTCGTTCGCGTGACTTCATCTTCCGTAATACGCCAGATGTCGTAGGTGAGGAATTTCCAAAGGGCAGCAATACGCTTGTTCATGCTATTATCTCGATTATCCATTGTCAATAAAAAAGCAGTCAGTCTGTAAGCCGGGTTCTGTTCTTCTGTTTCTGAAAAAGCCTAATTAGGAATTATCCATTCTTCATTATCCATTCTCCATTAAAGAAGTGTCTGTCATTTATCTGAGCCGCATGTCACCATACAAGCTTTAGCGGTCTACCCTCCGACATGGAGCGAGCAACTCTCATAACGTCGGTTTACATGACCTTACAACTCCCAAGACGCACAGCCCTTGTGTCGCCACAAGACTGGTAGGCTCTTACCCCACCTTCTCACCCTTACCGTAGCCCAAGGGCGACGGCGGTTATTTTCTTCTACGTTACTCTACCCTCACGGACAGCTTTCTGTTAGGAAGTGGGACGCTCTGTGTTGCCCGGACTTTCCTCATACGCACGAGGCGCAAGCGACAGACCGACCAACTGCTTTATAGGGTACAAAGATACGGAATATTAATGAAGAATGAAGAATGAAGGATGAAGAATTTGTTGTGCAGTGTGCGGATGCAGTACGGATGAATCCTTCATTCTTCATTCTTTACCCTTAATTATCTTAAAAACATGTATCTATTTCGGAATAAATTCGTAGCTTTGCTATTAGTAATAACCCCCAAATCCTTTTGGCCAATGAAAAAGTTATCCTCTCTTTTTTCTTTATTTCTGTTAATCCCGCTTTTTGCTGTCGCTTCGGAAGTGGGTGACCGTACAATACCTGCAGAAGTGGCGCAACTCGCTGACAGTTTGAAACAAAAGTTTGCACCGGACAAGCGCGTGGCTTTGTTCGATGTGGATTACTCTTTCTCCGGAAAGAATGTGATGTTGCGTGGTGTCACCACTTCGGCAGAGGCAAAGACGGCTTTGCTGGATGGTTTGGCAAAGAAAGGATATGCGGTGATGGATTGTCTGCAAGTGCTTCCGGATGAGGCCGGACTTGAAGGCAAGACGTATGGCATTGTCAATGTGTCTGTGTGCAATCTTCGGGTAGCCCCGGATTTCTCTTCAGAAATGATGACGCAAGGCTTGATGGGTATGCCGGTGCGGGTGTTGCAGCGCGACGGCTGGTACCGTATCCAGACACCGGACAACTACATTGCATGGGTACACCGAGTAGGCATACATCCCGTCACGCGGGAAGAGCTGACCGCTTGGAACAATGCAGAGAACATAGTGGTGACTTCGCATTATGGCTTTGTCTACTCACAGCCCAGCCAGGCATCGCAGACCGTCTCTGATGTTGCTGCAGGAAACCGCCTGAAGTGGGAGGGGACAAAAGGTGCCTTTTATAAGGTGGCTTATCCCGACGGCCGTCAGGGATATATCTCCAAATCCATCTCCATGCCTGAGAAGAAATGGCGTGCCACCTTGAAGCAGGATGCCGCCAGCATTATAGCCACGGCGCATAGCATGATGGGCATCCCTTATCTTTGGGCTGGCACTTCCTCCAAAGGGGTGGATTGTAGCGGCTTCATGCGCACCGTTCTTTTCATGCACGACATCATCATTCCGCGGGATGCTTCCCAGCAGGCATACGTGGGCGAGCATATCGATATCACTCCTGATTTCAGTAACCTCCAGCCGGGCGATTTGATTTTCTTCGGGCGCAAGGCGACGCCGGAACGCAAGGAACGTGTGGTACATGTCGGCATGTATATCGGCAACAAGCGTTTCATCCATTCGCAAGGCGATGTGCGCGTCAATAGCTTCAGCCTCGACGACGAGCTGTTCGATGAATACAACCTCGGTAGACTGTTGTTCGCTACGCGCGTGTTACCTTATATAAATAAGGAGGCGTCGCTCAATACAACGGAAACGAATCCATTTTATTCAATGTAATAATGTGCTAATGTGCCAATATGCCAATGACCTGCGGCGTGACGGTGCAAACATAACGTAGCATATACATAGCGCAGCCCATTGGCACATTAGCCCATTAGCATATTGGCACATTTAATACACACACAATTATGTCAAACAGAAGAGATTTCCTGAAAACCGCCGCTTTTGCCGCACTCGGCTCAGGCATGGCAATCAATCATGTATTTGCCGGAGGAAATGACGCTCCTTCCTTGTTCAACGTGAACAGTAGGGCAGGTGTAACCCCCAAAATGAAACTGCGTTTCTTCCCCTATGAACTGAAATTGCGCCATGTCTTTACAGTGGCCACCTACTCGCGTACTACCACTCCCGACGTTCAAGTCGAGATAGAATATGATGGCATTATCGGTTATGGTGAAGCCTCCATGCCCCCGTACCTGCAACACGAATTAGGCACGATGGACAGTGTACTGGCTTTTCTGAAGAAGGTGCAGGATGTTATCGGCCAATTCTCAGACCCCTTTCAGCTGGAAGATATACTGGCTTATATAGACAGCCTCTCGGCAGGGGATTCCGCTGCTAAAACTGCTGTGGACATCGCCTTGCACGACCTTGTGGGCAAACTGTTGCAAGCCCCTTGGTATAAGATATGGGGTTTGGACAAGGAAAAGACTCCCTCTACAACTTTCACCATCGGTATTGATACGGCCGACGTGGTGCGTGAAAAGACGAAAGAGTGTGCCGACCAGTTCAATATCCTTAAAGTGAAGCTGGGGCGGGAGAACGACAAGGAAATGATAGAGACCATCCGTTCGGTGACGGACCTTCCGATTGCCATTGATGCCAACCAGGGTTGGAAGGACAAACATCATGCGCTCGATATGATACATTGGCTGCACGAAAAAGGAATTGTCATGATAGAGCAACCGATGCCCAAGGAACAACTGGACGATATTGCATGGGTCACCCAGCAAAGCCCGTTGCCCATATTTGCCGATGAGTCCATTCAGCGTCTGAAGGATGTGGCAGGCTTGAAGGGTGCCTTTACGGGCATCAACATCAAGCTGATGAAGTGTACCGGCATGCGCGAAGCCTGGAAGATGGTGACTTTGGCACGTGCATTGGACATGAAAGTGATGGTAGGATGTATGACCGAGACCTCTTGTGCCATTACCGCTGCCTCCCAATTCTCTCCGGCAGTGGACTTTGCCGACTTGGACGGTAGTCTGCTGATTGCGAACGACCGTTTCAAGGGTATGGAGGTTGTGAAAGGTAAGATAACGTTGCCCGATTTGCCGGGTATTGGAGTGGTGAAGTTATGAGAAAGCTATTGTATACCGTCGCTCTGTTTGTGATGGCTTCTGCATGCAGCACGAAGCCCGAGAGCAAGCCCTATAATTGGGAGGACGACCTGTACCAACGTCTGCTTACGGATTTCTGTATGACGGAATCCCAGGTGAAGGACTATATCCGCAAGTATATTCCCGACGTGACCGATGAGCAGATGCGCCAGTGGGAAGCCTCCAAAGCTTTGGAGTGCATGATGCTGGATGGAGAGAAACGCTATTTCCGCAATGCCGGACCTAATCTGTTTCGTGTGGCATACACTTGCTATGACATCAAGATAGCCAAGGAAGGCACTTCGCTGAGTGGCAGCGAGAGAGTGAATATGGAGAACCTGCCCGAAATCATTTCTGCTGTGAAGAAAGAGGGCAAGGCCATTGTTGCGCCGAAGCGCATGCGCGTCACCTACACGTTGACCGTAGATACCAATGCCGTGCCTGCCGGGAAAATCATCTGTTGCTGGTTACCCTATCCCCGTCAGGACCAGGCCCGGCAGCAGGATGTCAAGTTCATTTCGGCCAGCGAACCGCAATACACCTTTTCGTCGCCCGAGTGCCGTCACAGTACATTGTACATGGAGAAACGTGCTGTCGAAGGCGAACCGACCGTATTCTCCGAAACCTTTGAGTTTACCGCCAACGGCGAATGGCATAATCTGAAGCCGGAAGACGTGCAGCCCTATGATACGACGACCGCCCTTTATAAGGAATATACTGCCGAGCGTGAGAAGCATATCGTCTTTTCCCCGCGCTTGCGCGAACTTGCTGCCAAATTGACAGCAGGTGAAACCAACCCCTACCTGAAAGCCAAACGTATCTTCCGTTGGGTGAATGACAACTTCCCGTGGGCTTCTGCACGCGAATATTCCACCATTGAGAATATCCCGGAATATGTGTTGGATAACCGTCACGGAGACTGTGGCCAAGTCAGCCTGCTGTTCATTACGCTTTGCCGCATCAGTGGTATTCCCGCACATTTCCAGAGCGGCTTTATGATGCATCCCCGTGCATGGAATCTGCACGATTGGGCAGAAGTCTACTTCGAGGGTGTGGGTTGGGTGCCTGTCGACCAGTCATTCGGCATTCCTGCCTTTGCCCGCAATGCCGACGAAGAATATTTCTTCCTGGGTGGTATAGACTCTTGGCGCATGATTGTGAACACTGATTACGGCATGCCGCTACAGCCCGAAAAGCAGTATCCCCGCAGCGAGACCGTCGACTTCCAGCGTGGCGAGGTGGAGTGGGAGGGAGGTAACCTCTACTTCCCGCAGTGGGACTACCACATGGACATTGATTACTTGAATTATTAAGGTACTATCTGCCCTCTAAAAACAGATGCATCATCCGTTTCGGCCGCAACGGGTGATGCGTCTTTTTATGCTCTATCTGTCAGTTCTTTAACAGTCAGCAATCGTACATAAATGCTAATTTGTCAGTCTTTGCCGTTAACCGCTGTTAAGCCCTAAATATCCTCTGTTAAAAGAGAACAAAAAAGAGTGACAAGCGGAATAACTGAACGTTTTTTGTCGTTATTTTAACGTCGTAATGTTAAACGAAACTTGAATATTAACAATTTAAAGAATAGGAAGAATAGTATGAAACAGACAACAAAAAACATCCTTGGAGTTGCGGCTATCGTGCTCCTGAGCTCTGGAGTGGCTGGATTGACCACTTATAAGATGCTGAATAAGGAAAAGCCTGCCGCATTCAGCGAGTTGTTCCAACAGAACCCCAATAATCTGCTACCGGCGGCTTTCCATGCAACGGATGCCCAGCCTGTGGATTTGACACAAGCAGCGGAGAGTTCGCTCCATGCTGTAGTGCATATACGTGCCACTCAGTTGAGTAAGACCCAGACGGTGCAAGAACAGCCGGATATTTTTGACTTCTTCTTTGGAGACGGTCGTGGACGCCAGCGCCAGATACAGACCCAGCCGCGTGTAGGTTTCGGTTCGGGTGTCATCATCTCCAAAGACGGATATATTGTGACGAACAATCACGTGGTGGAAGGTGCTGATGAAATCACCGTGAAACTGAATGACGACCGTGAGCTGAAAGGACGCATCATCGGTACTGACCCTAGCACGGACTTGGCGCTGATTAAGATTGAAGGGGATGACTTCCCGACAATTCCGGTTGGTGACTCCGATCAGTTGAAGGTGGGGGAATGGGTGTTGGCAGTAGGTAATCCGTTCAACCTGAACTCTACCGTAACAGCCGGTATCGTCAGTGCAAAAGCCCGTTCCATTGGTTCTTCTGCCTCCAACGGACAAGCTGCAAACATCCAGTCTTTCATTCAGACGGATGCTGCCATCAACCAAGGTAACAGTGGCGGTGCATTGGTGAATGCCAAAGGCGAGTTGGTTGGTATCAATGCCATGCTTTACTCACCCACGGGTGCTTATTCCGGTTATGGTTTTGCCATCCCTACCAGCATTATGACAAAGGTGGTAGCCGACTTGAAACAGTTTGGTACCGTGCAGCGCGCGCTCCTTGGCATCAAGGGTAGTGATTTGAGCACAGACCTGCAGATGGACGAACGCTGGACTGAAGAGCTGAAGAAGAAGGCCGACGAACTTGGTGTGAAAGAGGGTATCTATGTGGCCGAAGTTGTTGAAGGTGGTTCCGCTGCCGGCGTCTTGAAGGAAAACGATGTAATCATAGCATTGAACGGCAAGAAGATTCACAAGTTCTCGGATTTGCAGGAAATGCTGGCAAAACACCGTCCGGGCGACAAAGTGAAGGTAACGGTGGTTCGTGACACGAAGGAAAAGGAATTCGAAATCACGCTGAAGAATGAGCAAGGCACTACGAAGGTAGTGAAGGATGCCGGAATGGAAATCTTGGGTGCAGCCTTCAAGCCCGTATCTTCCGAGCTGAAGAAGCAGTTGAACCTGGGGTACGGTCTGGAAGTTACCGGGGTTACCAATGGTAAGATGGCCGATGCAGGTATTCGCAAGGGCTTCATCATTCTGAAAGCCAATGGAGTGCCGATGAAGACGGTAGACGATTTGGAAAAGGCGATGAAAGAGGCAAGAAAGTCTCCTGAGCAAGGTTTGTTCATCACCGGTATGTTCCCGTCAGGAAAACGTGCAATGTATGCCGTTGATTTGACTCAAGAATAAAAAATAAGGATAGTTAGGTAAGAAGATTGTAATATTAGCTAACAATAGCGAAAAGGGGGTGTCGGTACAATACATACCGGCATCCTTTTTGTTATATAGGATAAGATATAAATAAGGTGAAAAAGTTAGGATGAGATTATTGTAACAAAATAATTTGTCGTACCTTTGCAACCCAAATCTGTATTAGTAAGAATGAGACAACTTAAAATTACAAAAAGTATCACTAACAGAGAGAGCGCTTCTCTTGACAAGTATTTGCAGGAAATCGGTCGCGAAGACCTCATTACTGTTGAAGAGGAAGTGGAGCTCGCTCAGCGCATCCGCAAGGGTGACCGTGTTGCACTGGAGAAATTGACACGTGCCAATCTGCGTTTCGTTGTATCTGTGGCCAAGCAGTACCAAAACCAAGGTTTGAGTTTGCCCGACTTGATTAACGAGGGTAATTTAGGACTGATCAAGGCTGCCGAAAAGTTCGATGAGACACGTGGTTTCAAGTTCATCAGTTATGCAGTATGGTGGATACGTCAGT
>ENA-OQKO01001336-OQKO01001336.1-human-gut-metagenome-genome-assembly--contig:-NODE-1336-length-15083-cov-5.188887_pt1 | contig 15083 bp, 13 predicted proteins | sample MGYA00242777_ERZ504796 | MGnify/ENA primary metagenome ERZ504796 (study PRJEB26092, sample SAMD00036404) | human gut metagenome | host: Homo sapiens | study: EMG produced TPA metagenomics assembly of... | reverse complement strand
CGGGGTGCATAGTTACATTCTAAGAATTTATGATAAAGGTTTCCACCACCGGAATGGCGGTTTCCTTAAAAACGGATTTGCGGTTTCCTGAGTCCGGACAGCATGGACACGGAAGCCGGATTATTCATATGTTTTGGATTATTATTTTGCTTCTTAATATATTGTATTACTCCACTAATGAATTTATACGCTTCAGCAATAACCTGATTTTTTTCAAAATACTCTTTGTACTTCAAAACTCTTCCATCTTTTTCACAGAAAAAATGGTACAATTCATCCATTGTTTTATCACGCATATTACGGTTAGCAGCCTCCTTTAAAAGGTCATTATAAACAAATAGCAGTGCTACAAAATCATGAAATGCAGGATAAGCCATATATTTACTACGAGCATGTAAACTAATTTCCTTTTGAGCCTGAGATAATGCATTTGTCAACTTGATGGTCTTTCGAAATTTTTTCTCTCCCTTAGGTTTCATAATTGAACTCATCAAACAATTGCTATGAGCTGCCGCATTTCTTAAAAATTTAATAGATTGTAAATAATCACTGTAATTTGCTGATTTATACTCTTGATAATATATGGTATATAACTCCACAAATTTCCCAAATGATAATAATTCAACCAAATTCCAAACGGAATATTCCTCATCCATTGAATGTTTCTCTGCTAAATCAGATGTGAAATTATATGAATTTGCTTTCTGTAGTATTTCTATCTTTGTATTAGGATATGCCCAAAAATATTTTTTGACAATATTATATCCATCTTCTTTTTCATTTCGACTGACATCATATAACATCCTTGTTTTTAGTATGTGCTCTACGTCTAAACACATACCCAAAATTATTTTTCGAAGATACATATCTAGCTTCGACAATTCCACTAAGTACGCAAATTCTAAATTTACATACTTACCATTTTTCGGATTAATAGGATAATTTTTTGCATATGATTTCAATTTGAAATAATAATTATTGTAGCGAAGAAATTTTTTTGCATCCTCTTCACACATTATTTCAAAAGTAACTCCTTTTTTCTTGAGATCTTCAATTTGCTCATCTATTGTAAGTTTCTTTTTCATCGTAAAAGCTCAACCTTTTTCCGTTATTTATATCATTTCCATAAATATCATAGCAATGAATTTTACAAATAGCAACTATTGTTTATACTTCGTTAATAGCTGTAGCCACTTCATAATTTTCCAGCAAAGAATCACTTAAAATATTTACAATATTTTTCCAAAAAAGAAGCGCTCATACAGGCGCTTCTTCTTACCATATTAGGACTTCGATCAAAAAGTCAGTGGGCCACAAAGTGGGCCATTTTTCAAAAACTTACATGAATTTATATAGAGTTTTATCCACGTCTAAAATCCGCTAAATGCTCTAGCTATCAGCATTTAAAGGCATTTAACAACTTATATGGACATTTATGAAATTGGCCTCATAATAACGATTCCTAATTTCATTTTTTCTATTTCCTCCTCTAATCCCGCGTCTCCATCAGGATCACGATTCCCTCCGGAAACGTGATCCTGACCGCCTCCTCTGCAAATGCATTGCTTACACAGAGACTGTCATACGCCGTTAATTTATGATTTTTCAGCGGATACTTCGCGCCCTCAATATTAAATTTCTCCACACTCTTTCCCAGTGGAAACACCGAAAAGTACGGTCCGTATGCCTCTTTCTTTGAAAGTGTGATCTCCCGGTCCAAGAGCCGGATCCGATTACGACTGTCCACGATCCGCACATCTGCTCCTGCATCCAGTCCGATTTTTAAACACTGCACATTCGCCCATATATGATCGATCCGATTTCCGGTCGCCCCCAGGATCAGGATATTCTTTCTTCCCAGATCCAGACACAAACGCAGTGCGATTTCTGTATCTGAGGCATCTTTGACCGGATTGAACTTGCGGATCGGCACTTTTGTTTCTTTCTCATAGTACCCTAAAATTTCACCGGATACGCTGTCAAAATCTCCCACAATATAATTCGGGCAGATTTCATGCCTGTAAAGAAACTCCAGTCCTCTGTCCACTCCTATGATAAACTCAATCTCCGGATTTTCCAGAACAGATCTTGCAAATTCTTCTTCCAGCATCCCGCCGCTTACGATCACAGTCCATCTATTCATTGGCGCTTAAAATCTCCATAAATCCTTTTACATTCTCTGCCACATTTCCTTTGAACACAGCAGAGCCTGCCACGATCACATTCGCTCCCGCATTCAGCACTTCTTTGACATTGCTGTGGTAAATTCCTCCATCCACTTCAATGTCTGCCTGGATCCCTCTTGCATTCAGCAGATTTCTTAATTCTTTGATCTTGTCCAACGACTCCGGAATAAATGCCTGTCCGCCAAATCCCGGTTCTACAGACATGATCAGAAACATCTCCGTTTTATCCAGTACCGGTTCCAGTGCAGATACCGGTGTATTCGGTTTAATCGATACTCCCGCCTTCATTCCGCATGCATGGATCTTATCCACAGTTTCCACCAGATTCTCACATGCTTCTACATGAACCGTCAGAATATCAGCTCCTGCTTTTGCAAAATCTTCCACATAACGAATCGGCTCTGTAACCATCAGATGCACATCCATCACCTGCTGTGTATGCCCTTTGATGGATGCAAGAACCGGCATTCCGAAAGAAATACTCGGCACAAACATTCCATCCATCACATCAAAATGGATATACTCCGCTCCTGCTGCTTCTGTCTCTTTTAACTGCTCGCCAAGTCTTTTAAAGTCTGCCGACAAAATCGATGGTGCAATTCTGTTTTTCATAAATCAATACCTCTTCTTTTCTTTCAATTCTGTATACATCTCCAGATAATTTTTATATCGGATCGGATGGATTTTTCCCTCTTCCAGCGCCTCTTTTACCGCACATCCCGGTTCATGCACGTGATCGCATCCCTGAAACCGGCACTGCCCTTCATAGGAAGCAAATTCCCGAAAATAGTACTTCAATTCTTCTTTTTCAAAATCATTGACATAAAGCGAGCTGAATCCCGGCGTATCCATAATGTAGGAATCCTCATCTACTGCGATCAGCTCAGAATGCCTTGTGGTATGCTTTCCACGTTCAATCTTTCTGCTGATCGTTCCGGTTTCCATCTGCACCTGATTCTGAAGCAGATTGATCAGAGACGATTTCCCGACTCCGGAAGGTCCTGCGATCGCCGTTGTCTTTTTCAGCAGAAGACGACGGATTTCTTCTATATTCTCCTGCTCCAGTGCACTGGTAAATACGATCGGATATCCACATTTCTCATAGATTGCTTCTAATTCTGCAATTTCCGGACTGGTCGCAATGTCTTTCTTATTAAAACACAAAACTACCGGTATCTCTTTTCGCTCCATCATGACCAGAAACCGGTCCAGAAGATTGAAATGCGGCGTCGGCTTTGTCACTGCGAACACCACCAGTGCCTGATCGATGTTTGCCACTGCCGGACGGATCAGCTCATTCTTTCTGGGAAAAATCTCCACAATATTCCCTGTCTTATTTTCTTCATCCAGTATTTCTATTCGGACATTGTCCCCTACTAAAGGCTTGATCTTCTCTTTTCGGAACACGCCTTTTGCCTTACACTCATAAACACCGGATTCTACTACGTTTACGTAGTAGAATCCGGCAATTCCCTTGATTATTTTTCCCTGCATAATTTCCTCTGCTGTCAGTGGTTCGCTCCTGACGATGAACCACCGTTTGATCCGCTGTCATTTCCATTATTGTTATCTCCGTCTGTCGGCGGATCCGGTGTCACATTTTCCGGTCCGAGACTGACCACAATATCAACTGTTGACCCTTTTTCGATCTGACTTCCAGGTGTCACAGACTGACTGATTACATATCCTTTTGTAACAGTAGAATCATAAGATTCTGTCACATTCGCTGTCAGACCTAATCCGGAAAGCTTTGCTTCTGCCTGACTTCTTGTCAGACCGGAGAGAGTCGGTACTTCTACAGTCTCTGTCTTCTTGCCTTTGCTCAGGACATAATTGACAGTCGTTCCTTTTTCCACCTGTTCACCGGCTGCCGGCACTGTCCGGATAATGGTGCCTTCCTCATACTCATCACTATACTCACTGGAGCTTTCACTTCCAAGTGTCAGTCCCACTCCCTGCAGCGTAGTCTGGGCACTGTCCGGATCCGCACCGGATACATCCGGTACACTGATCTTCTCTTTGCCCATGCTGACAACCATTGTCACTGTATTGCCCTCTGCCCACTCTGTTCCGGCTGTCGGATTTGTGGAAATCACATATCCCTGCGGCACACTGTCGCTGTAATCTGTCTCAGATGCCACAACAAACCCTTTGTCTTCCAGCTGCTTTTGTGCATCCGCCTCAGATTTTCCTGTTACATCCGGTACTTTGGCAGTTTTTTCTGCCGGTCCGCTGCTGATCTTCACAGTGACCGTCGAATTCTCTTTTACTTTTTCTCCTGGTTTTGGATCCTGTTCCGCAATCTCGCCTTTTTCATATTTGTCTGAAGCGACCTGACCTGCTGACTGATATCCGATGTTCTTCTTTGTGAGTGCTTTTCTTGCCTCTTCTTCCGTCATTCCCCGAATATCCGGTACAGAAACCTTCTTTTCCTTCTCTTCGGTCACTACCTTGCCAGGCATGAATCCACCGACTGCCTTACTGATTCCAAAGATCACTCCGATCGCAACAATAACTGCCACAACGATCATCAAAATCTTTGTGACCTTTTTCATCTGTGGATCGACTTCTTCTTTTTTGCCTTTTCTGCCATCTTCCCGACGATTTCTTCGATCGTATGAATCATCATCATACTCCTCGTCGTCATAGGATTCGTCCGGATCATCATAGTCCTCACCGTCATAATCCCGATTCTGAACTCTTGCGATCTCCTGCGTATCCATGACCACAGTCTCATCCACATTGTTCACTTTGGGTCCGTTTGAAATAAATCCTCCCTGCGGATCTACCAGTGCCCGTTTCAGATCAAGCAAAAGCTCTTCACAGTTCTGATACCGATACATAGGACTCTTCTGTGTACATTTTAAAATAATCTTCTCCAGGCTCTGGCGTATCCGGCACTTCCACAATTGGAGAAATGATTTCCTCCTGCAAGTGCTTGATCGCCACAGTGACCGTAGACTCGCCATCAAACGGAACATGCCCTGTCACCATTTCATACATACTGATACCGGCAGAATAAATATCACTTTTTTCATCTACCACGCCGCCCCTTGCCTGCTCCGGCGATGTGTAATGAACCGATCCCATCACGCTGGTGCTGATCGTATTGGACGAAGTCGTTGCTCTTGCAATTCCAAAATCTGTAACCTTTACTTTTCCGTCTTTTGAAATAATGATATTCTGCGGTTTGATATCCCGATGTATGATATGCTGGTTGTGGGCTGCCTGAATTCCCGTCACCATCTGAATGGAAATACTGATCGTCTCTTTTGCAGAGAGTCTGCCTTTTTTCTCGATATATTCTTTTAATGTGATGCCTTCCACAAGCTCCATCACCATATAATAAACTCCGCGGTCCTGCCCCACATCATATACGTTGACTACGTTCGGATGCATCAGACCTGCTGCTGCCTGAGCTTCGCTTAAGAACTTTTTGATAAAAGTCTCATCTGAGCGAAAATCGCTCTTCAGCACCTTGATCGCCACATACCGGTTCAGCTTATGGTCTTTGCCCTTATACACATCCGCCATACCGCCGGAACCGATACGATCCAGGATCTCATAGCGCTTTCCTAAAAAGATACCTTCTTTTAACATATACTCACCTCATCTGCGAACGGCTCTACCAGTACGATCCCGATATTGTCCGTACCACCGTTCTCTTTTGCCGTTTCTACCAGAGACTGTGCAGATTCCACAATATCTCTGCCCCCCTGTACAATATGGAACAGCTCTTCATCCTCCACCATATTGCTGAGTCCGTCTGTACACATCAGAATGATGTCTCCCTTTTTCAGACGGTGCTCATAAAAATCAACCTCTACGCTGTCTTTTGCACCGATTGCTCTCGTAATAATATTTTTATCCGGATGATGCTTTGCTTCCTCCGGCTTGATCCCGCCAAGGCGTACCATCTCTTCCACCAGAGAATGGTCTTTTGTAAGCTGTACGATACCCTGATTGATCAGATACAGCCTGCTGTCTCCCACATTTGCAAAATACATCATCTGGTTGACGATCGTTGCCAGTACTACCGTAGTCCCCATCCCCTTTAAATGAGGATCCTCGGAAGCTTTTTTGATGATCTCTCTGTTGGCTGTCTTGATCGCCGAAACAAGCGCTCTCTCTACGTCCTGCTCACTGGTATTCTCCAGCTCTCGTTTTAAAACTTCCACTGTATACTTAGAAGCATAATCACCTGCCTGATGACCGCCCATTCCGTCTGCTACAACAAACAGATTCGGAAGAGGTCCCAGAGAATTGTCTGTCATATAGACATAGTCTTGATTCACTTGTCTTACCATCCCAACATCTGTAATGGAAAATGTCTTCATACGCTCTCTCCTTTACTCATTCTCTGTTTTTACATAGCGTCTTCTGAGCTGACCACAGGCGCCGTCAATATCTGCGCCCATTTCTCTTCTTATAGTAACATTAATTCCGCTTTTTTCAAGTTTATTTTTGAAATTCAACGCATTTTTGCGGGAAGGCTGCTGAAAATCACGCTCTTTGATCGGATTGACCGGAATCAGATTCAAATGGCAGTTGCGGGATTTTAAGATTCCGATCAGTTCCTCTGCATCTTCCTGTGTGTCATTCACTCCGTGAACAAGGCTGTATTCAAAAGTCACCCTTCTTCCTGTCTCCTGAAAATAAAAATCACATGCTTTGAGCACTTCCTGCAAGTCATATTTATTTGCCACCGGCATGAGCTGCTTTCTCTTTTCCTGAGTAGAGCCGTGCAGAGAAAGTGCCAGTGTGATCTGCAGATGCTCCATGGCAAGCTCGCGGATCTTCGGCACGATCCCACAGGTGGAAACCGTGAGATTTCTCTGGCTGATATGCAGTCCGTGTTCATCTGTAAGCATACGGACAAATGTCAGGAAATTCTCATAATTATCCATGGGTTCTCCGGTTCCCATCACAACAACATTGGAGACTCTTTCTCCTGTGATCTTCTGGATTTGATAAATCTGCCCCAGCATCTCAGACGGCGACAGATTTCTCTCCAGCCCACCGATGGTAGAAGCACAGAATCTGCATCCCATCCGGCAGCCCACCTGAGAAGAAATGCAGACGGAATTTCCGTGCTTGTAGCGCATCAGCACACTTTCCACCACATTTCCGTCAGAAAGCTGAAATAAAAACTTATTCGTTGCGTCAATCTTCGAAATCTGACGCTCCAGCATTTTTACCGGAAGGATCTCATATTCCGCCTCCAGTTTTTCCCGGAGCGCTTTGGAGAGATTCGTCATCTCTTCAAAACTGTCAGCAAGCTTTACATGCAGCCATTCATAAATCTGCTTTGCACGAAATTTCTTTTCCCCGATCTGTTCCATCTCTGCGGCCAATTGTTCATATGTATATGCGCGAATATCTTTCTTCATCCTTTTTCTATCCTTTTATTTCTTTCCAAATCTGGCAATAAAAAAGCCGTCACTTTTATGAATTCCCGGGAGCAGCTGCAGACATCCTGCTTCTTCCACACTATTCTGAAGAGTGCTGCACAGTCTGTCCGCGATCGGATCCAGTACAAATTCCGGAAATTCTTTTAAAAACCAGTGTACATTTTCTATATTTTCTGCCGGATTGATCGTACAGGTGCTGTAGATCAGCGTTCCTCCCGGCCGGACATAGGACGCAGCATTTTTCAGAATCTCCCTCTGCAGTCCTGCCAGCTCTTTGGTGCTCTGTTCGGTTGCTTTATATTTTAAATCTGTCTTTTTTGCAAGAACCCCTAATCCGGAACAGGGCAGATCTGCAATCACAAGATCCGCCGCATCTTTTACATCCGCATCACAGACAGTCGCATCTTTTTGTACTTCGTGAATATTCGTAAGACCGCTTCTCTCGATATTTTCCGTGATCAATCCTACTTTATACAGGCTTAGATCTCTGGCTTCTACACTTCCTGTTCCCCGCAGTTTTTCTGCAACATGAAGTGCTTTTCCGCCCGGTGCCGCACAGACATCGATCACCCGATCCCCTTTCTTTGGATCTGCGAGTTCTCCCACCAGCATGGAACTGATATCCTGGACATAAAACTCTCCCTTTTGAAAACTTTCCAGCTCTGAAAGATGATCATAGTCCTGAATCCAGAACGCGTAGGACAGATATGGATGCGGCGTTACCGTAACCCCTTCCTTTTGCAGGCTTTCTTTCAGATTTTCCGGCGTTGTCTTTGCCAGATTACACCGGATCGTCACCGGTGTCTCTTCCTGGAAGGCCTGCAGCATGGATTCGATCACATCCAGATCATAAGTCTTCTTCCACAATTTTAAAATCCACTCCGGCATGGAATACACAACAGACAGCCGTTCGATCCCCTCTGTGGGATACTCTACCTGATCCAGACCTCGCGCCACATTGCGGAGCACTCCGTTTACAAATCCACGCAGGGTGCCGAATCCTTTTTTCACTGCCAGCTTTACTGCCTCGTTGCACACTGCCGAATCCGGCACGCTGTCCATATACTTCAGCTGATATACAGCACTTCTCAAAATATTGCGGATAACCGGCTTCATCTTGTTGACCTTCACTTTGGAAAACTGATTCAAAATATAATCCAGTTCGATCATGTGCTCCAGTGTTCCTTCAGTCACTCTCGTGATAAATGCGCGTTCCTTTTTCTCCAGATACTGATATTTTTCCAGGACGGCATTCAATGCAAGATGGCTGTAGACATTCTGCTGTGTCACCTCCATCAGGATTGCCAGCACCAGTTCTCTCTCTGTCACCTGTTTAGTCATCTCTTCTTCCTCCGCTTATGATCAACAGACGAAGCAGCTGCAGAATCATAGATGCGGCACTTGCCACATACGTCATCGCTGCCGCCCGTAGCACTGCCTTTGTCTGACTTAATTCTTCCGGATATAACATTCCGGATGTTTCCAAAATACGGATTGCACGGCTGGAGGCATTAAATTCTACCGGCAATGTCACGATCTGAAACAGCACTGCAGCCGAAAACAGCAAAATTCCGAGATTGATCAGCAGACTTGCTGTATTTCCATTCATGAATAATCCGATAATGATCAGCGGCCAGGCTGCCATAGAACCGAAATTCGCAACAGGTACCAGAGCACCTCTGATCTGAAGAGGCGCATACCCTTTCGCATGCTGGATTGCATGCCCGCATTCATGCGCAGCCACACCGATGGCGGCCACCGATGCTGAGTTATAGGTTGCATCAGAAAGCCCCAGCGTCTTATTTGCCGGATTATAATGATCTGTCAGATTGCCCGGAATGTGATGTACTGTTACATCATAAATCCCGTTTGCATGCAGGATTCGCTCTGCTGCATCCTTCCCTGTCATACCGGACCGGCTCCGCACCTGTGCATATCTTCGATAGGTACTGTTGACATGCGCCGAAGCTGCCATACATATTACGGCTCCGATAATCACTAATATATAAGTAGGATCATAGTAAAAAAACATGCTCTTCCTCCAATCCTTTTATTTATGAATGAAACAACGTTCCTTCTTCGAGATGATATCCTCTTAAAAATGCATCTGTCTTCATTCTCTTCTTTCCCGGAATCTGCAATTCCTGTACGATTAAAGTTCCATCTCCTGTCTGCACAGAAAAACTGTCTTTTGTCACATCTGTAACCGTTCCCGGCTGTGCCTTCGTCTGCTCTTTTGAGACTTTTGCACTCCAGATCTTCACCACTTTATTCTCCCAGTGTGTATACGCACTCGGCCAGGAATTTAATCCCCGGATCAGTCTCTCGATTGCTTCTGCGGAAGCATTCCAATCGATGTTTCCCATTTTTTTGTTCAACATACTTGCATAATGTGTAGGAGTCTCTCCCTGTTTTTGAGGAACGATGGTTCCTTCTTCCAGTGCTTTTAATGTCTCCACGCAAAGTGCTGCTCCGGCTTTTGACAATTTGTCATGAAGACTCTCTCCCGTCTCTTCTGCCGTGATCGGCACTTCGGTCTTAAGCAACATGTCACCCGTATCCAGACCTTCATCCATCTGCATGGTGGTCACACCTGTCACATCTTCTCCGTCAATGATCGCCCACTGGATCGGTGCCGCTCCTCTATATTTCGGAAGCAGAGACGCATGTACATTGACACATCCATATGGTGTCAGTTCCAGAATTGCTTTCGGAAGAATCTGTCCGAAAGCGACCACTACGATCACATCTGCCTTATATCCTGCCAGTTCTTCCACACAGGCCGCTTCTCTTACCTTGATCGGCTGAAATACCGGGATTCCATGAGAAAGTGCCGCCTCTTTCACCGGCGGAAACTGCATCTCCTTGCCTCTTCCTTTTGGCTTATCCGGCTGCGTCACTGCCAGACACACCTCATGCCCGGCTTCAATCAGCGCTTCCAGTGTTCCCACCGAAAAATCCGGTGTTCCCATAAAAATCACACGCATCTATTCTACCTCCTCTTCCGGTGGTTCTACATCATGCAGTCCGTCCTCCACACGTTCTACATACATATGTCCTGCAAGATGATCGATCTCATGACAGAATGCTCTTGCAAGAAGACCTTCGCCTTCCAGTTCCACTTCTTCCATTTCTTCATTGAGTGCACGTACCTTCACATAGTTTGGTCTTGTCACGATCCCCCATTTGCCCGGCAGGCTTAAGCATCCCTCTTCGCCTGTCTGCTCTCCGGATGTCTCAATGATCTCCGGGTTGATCAGCACGATCGGGCCTTCTCCCACATCGATCACAACGATCTGCTTCAAGACTCCCACCTGAGGTGCTGCCAGTCCCACACCATATTTTTCATACATCGTATCCAGCATATCCTCGATCAAAATTTTTGTGCGCATCGTCATCTTTGTGACCGGTTTGCACTGTTTTTCCAAAATGTCATCTCCCATGATCCTGACTTCTCTGATTGCCATAATTTCACTGTTCCCTTCTATTTATTCTTTGTTATCTTTTAAAAAACATGCATCGGATTGAAATCAAACTGAATCCGCATCTTGCGATATCCCGGATTTACTTCAATATATTGTTCCAATCCGTTCTTTATCCTCACCAGTGTATCATAATTTTCATCTTTTATGTAGATTACTTTGCGATACACATCATTAATCTTTCCGATTCCCGGACTTGCAGGTCCGATGATCTTCGCAGTTTCTTTCGGAGCAATCCGGATCGAAAACTCTTTTAAATACTTACACCCTGTCTCTAACAGCACCTCATCCTCACAGCTTACCAGAACTGCAAGCAGATTTTCTACCGGGGGATATCCCATGATCTGCCGATACCGGATCTCCTCCTCATAAAACGCCTCATAATCCTGTGCTGCGGCGGTTACGATACTGTAATGCGTGGGAGTGTAGGTCTGGATCACAGCTTCTCCTTCTTTCTGCCCCCGTCCGGCTCGCCCTGCCGCCTGTGTCAAAAGCTGGAAGGTGCGCTCCCCGGAACGATAATCATCTGAATACAACGACATATCTGCCGCCAGCACACCAACTAACGTAACATTCGGAAAATCGTGTCCTTTTACGATCATCTGCGTTCCGACCAGTACATCTGCTTCTCCATTCGCAAATGCAGACAAGATTTTTTCATGGCCGTCTTTCTGTCTTGTTGTGTCCATGTCCATACGAAGAACTCTTGCCTGCGGAAACTGTGCTTTTACAATGTCTTCGATCTGCTGTGTTCCTGCCCGAAATTCTCCGATATGTCTGGAGCCGCACTCCGGGCAGACAGGTGTCCTTGGTTCTTCATATCCGCAGTAATGACAGACCATCTTTCCGTTTCTGTGATACGACAGCGAAACATCGCAGTGCGGACACTTTACCACATGGCCGCACTCTCTGCAGGAAAGAAACCCTGCATACCCTCTCCTGTTTAAAAACAACATGATCTGTTCTTGTTTTTCCAGCCGGTCTTCCATCAACTCCTGCAGATGCCGGCTTAAGATCGAACGGTTGCCTTCTTTTAACTCCTGCCTGAGATCCGCTACATAGACGCTCGCCATCTTTTGCATTCCCGAACGGTTCTTCAATTCCAGCAGACGGTACTCCCCGTTTTTTGCGCGATACATTGCTTCCAGAGACGGGGTTGCCGAGCCAAGTACTACACTGGCATGTTCCAGATTTGCCCGCTCTATGGCAGTCTCTCTGGCATGATATCTTGGTATCTGTTCACTTTTATAAGTTGTTTCATGTTCCTCATCAATAACGATCAGCCCCAGCTCCGGAAATGGTGTAAACAAAGCGGACCGCGGGCCGATCATCACGTCGATCTCTCCCGCTTTTGCCCGCATCAACTGATCATAACGCTCTCCGGCAGACATTCTGGAATTTAAGATGGATACCCGATTTCCAAAACACCGGTAAAACCGCATCACTGTCTGATACGTCAGTGCAATCTCAGGAATCAGGACAATCGCCTGTTTTCCCTCACTGACCACCCGGCGGATCATCTCAATATAAACTTCCGTTTTTCCACTGCCGGTCACACCGTACAACAAATAAGCTGCCCGCACATCTCTGCTGTACTCCTGCCAGAAGCACTCGATCGCATGCTCCTGCTCTGCCGTAAACACAAGAGCTCTTGCTCTCTGCTCTTTTTCTTTCACCGGATTTCGAAACACCTGCTCTGATTCCAGAACTGCCACCTGCTGTTCTTCCAATGCATTGACGACACTACGCGTAATATTCAGTTTTTTCGTAATCAGTTCGTATTCAATGACCGGATCCTCCAGAAGTGCTTCCAGAAGTCTTGCTCTCGCCTTCTGATTCTTCTGCTGATAATAATGCAGCTGCGCTTCTGCCCGTTCTTTGCCAAGCAGCAGACGGACATACTTTTTGATCTTGGCATTCTCTTTTTGCTTGATCGGCAATACCGTCTTGAGTGCCTGGATCATCGTTCCGCCATAATGTTCTTTCATCCATGCCGCCAGCGCGATCAGCTTCGCCTCGATCTCTACACTGTTTCTGGAAATATCTTCGATCTCCTTGACTTTGGAAAGATCATAGTCGCAAGTCTCTGAAATTCCTACCACATAGCCTTTCGTCTGCCGGTTGCCTTTCCCAAACGGAATCACAACCTCCATTCCCACATTCAGCTCTTCTTTTAACCACTCCGGAATTCGATATTGAAAGATCCGATCCAGTTTTTCATGTTTTATATCTACAATAATATCTGCAAACAATCCATTTCCCCTGCTTATTTTTTCTGTTCCTCTTCCAGTTCTGTTAAGATCTCCGCAATCAGAACCCGCTCATCCATCGGATGCTTCACACCTTCGATCTCCTGGTAATCTTCATGCCCTTTTCCTGCAAGCACGATCACATCCCCGGTCTGCCCGTGTGTGATCGCATAACGGATGGCTTCTTTCCTGTCTATGATTTCCACATACGCTCCGTCCGTCTTTTCGATTCCCACTTTGATGTCATCGATGATCGCCTGCGGCTCTTCAAATCTCGGATTATCGGAAGTGATGATCGTCAGATCTGCCAGACGGCCGGACACTTCTCCCATCTCAAAGCGTCGGTCTCTGGAACGGTTTCCACCGCATCCGAACAGACATACCAGACGTTTTGGATGATATTCTTTTAACGTGGTCAAAAGACTCTCCAGACTCATGGCATTGTGTGCATAGTCGATCATCAGAGTGAATTCATCAGACACTTTCACCATCTCGATTCTGCCCTTAACCTTCGCCTTTTTCAAAGCCGCCTGAATGTGCTCTTTCGGCACATCAAAGTGTCTGCACACTGCAATCGCTGTCAGTGAATTGTAAACACTGAATGTTCCCGGTACATCAATCTCCACATCAAAATCCATGACTCCTGCCACATGATATGCCACACCGAGATATCCCGGTCTGGACACCAGATTTACATCTTCAGCCCGCAGATCCGCCTCTTTGCAGAAACCAAATGTCTCCACTTTACATGTAGCATTTTTAAATACATCCTTAAAATACCGGTCATCTGCATTGGCAATTCCAAGCCTGCACTGCTGGAACAATAATCCTTTGCATCTTTTATAATCTTCAAAATCCTTGTGTTCATTCGGTCCGATATGATCTTTTCCAAGATTTGTGAAAATCCCGATTTCAAACGGAATCCCTGCTGTCCGGTGCAGCATCAGCCCCTGGGATGACACCTCCATGACCACGCTGTCACAGCCGGCTTCCACCATTTTTGCAAAATACTGATGAATGGTATAAGATTCCGGCGTCGTATTCGCTGCCGGGATCACTTCCTCTCCGATAATGGCCTCAATGGTTCCGATCAGCCCTACTTTATGTCCGACTCCCTCCAGAATGGATTTGATCATATAGGTTGTGGTCGTCTTTCCCTTTGTCCCTGTAATTCCAATAATGTGCAGCTTCTCTGCCGGATAGCCGAAATAAGCTGCAGAAGCAAGTGCGAGTGCGTACCTTGTGTCTTCTACACGGATCACTGTCATTCCCTCCGGTGCCTCTACATCCTGCTGCACGATCACGGCTTTTGCTCCTTTTTTTGCCACATCAGCTACATACTGATGTCCGTCTGAGACAGCGCCGCTGATGCATACAAACACAGATCCTTCTTCTACTTTACGGGAGTCATTGATCAATGTTGTAATTTCGATCTTGTCACTCCCCTGTACTACTTCATATTCCAAACGTTCCAATAACTGTTTTAAAATCATAACTGTTCCTCCTGATCAAAGAGATTTTCATCCCTGCATACATTCTATAGGATACCATAAAACAATCTCAGTTGCAAAAGCTGATAGAAAAAAGAGCTGGAATCTGCTCACAACCGCAGTTTTCAGCTCTCTTGCCTTTTATTATTTTTCCGCCATATGCACAGTCAGCTGATTGAACGGTATCTCAATACCTTCTTCATCAAATATCAGCTTGATTTCTTCCAGAAGTCTCCATCTTGTACTCCAGTACTCCTCCGTCTTC
>ENA-OQKO01001333-OQKO01001333.1-human-gut-metagenome-genome-assembly--contig:-NODE-1333-length-15094-cov-3.217211_pt1 | contig 15094 bp, 13 predicted proteins | sample MGYA00242777_ERZ504796 | MGnify/ENA primary metagenome ERZ504796 (study PRJEB26092, sample SAMD00036404) | human gut metagenome | host: Homo sapiens | study: EMG produced TPA metagenomics assembly of... | reverse complement strand
CCACGCGCTCCAGCGGTTCGCTGGTCAGCTTTGAGACCGGCCTGGAGGCCACCTACGGCCTGTTCAACGCGCAGCAGCGCGGCACTCTGCTGGTGGGCGCCGGCGAAAAGGTCTACGAGGGCATGGTCATCGGCTACACCGCTTCCGGCGAGGACGTGGATGTCAACGTCTGCAAGACCAAGCACCTGACCAATACCCGCGCTTCCGGTTCCGATGACGCTCTGCGCCTGATCCCCGTCAGCAAGCTGAGCCTGGAGGGCTGCCTGGAGTTCCTGGCACAGGATGAGCTGCTGGAGGTCACCCCTGAGAACCTGCGCATCCGCAAGCAGATCCTGAACCACGACCAGCGCATGAAGGCAAAGAGCAAGCTGAAGTAAGCTGCTTCCCTTCCCGATCAACATAAAAAACGGCATCGCAAACCAATCGGTCTGCGATGCCGTTTTGTGTTTCGCTCTTTATTCAGCGCTGTATGCGCTGCCCATAGTCCAGGAGTTGGAAGCCGAATACTTTGCGTGGTTGCGCAGGTAGGTGACCCAGGCACCATAGCCGTTTCCGGCCGAGAAGTGGACTCCATCCGGAGCCGCCAGCATCTCCTTCAGATTCCCGTTCTCATCGGCAAAGGTCTCCCACAGGTCAAGGTAGACACAACCCTTGTCTGCAGCCAGCTTTGCCAGCTGCTCGTTCACCGAGCGCAGGACATCGGACGCAAGACCGGGCTTTTCCGCAGCGGCCTGGGGCCGCACCGGCGGGATGGACTGGACATAGATGACACAGCCGGGCAGGGCCTGCCTGAGCTGATCCAGCATCTGGCCATAGTAGGCCAGAAAGCGGTCTGCTGCCCCCAGCGTGGTCAGCGTGTTGGTGCCCAGCAGGATATAGAGCTTTTTCGGCTGGGCCGCTGTCAGCACATCCATTGCCACCTCTGAGCCGCGCACGCTGCTCTTGACCGCGCTGCGGTTCACGATGGCATCGGGGCCCACGCCGGTATAGCCGCAGATGAGCGCCCCGCCCAGGTTGATGCTGTAATCGGAAAAGCCCACGGTCAGGCTGTCGCCCAGCAGGGCCGCATCCGAAAAGTAACTCAGATCCACCTGCCCACAGCTGGGCTGACGGATCACGCTGCTGTCATACGCCTTGACCTGATAGGCCCCCGCTGCCTGCCGGGCGGGGCCGAACTGTTCCAGCGTGACAGCCGCCGTATCGGCGGTTCCACTGCCTTCCCCTGCCGTACCACCGGCGCTGTCTGCCGCGGAGGCTCCCGTATCTCCCTGCATGGGCAGCGGAGCCAGGATATTGGCCGCTGTGCCCGCCGCCGGGCTTTGCTGGACAGCCTCGCTCTGCTTTTCGCCATTTTCCAGAATCGCCGTGATGGCCAGCGACAGCAGCAGGATCGCTGCAATGACCCCCGCCAGCCGCAGGCCGGTGCCTGCCTTGCTGCGCCGTCTCCGGCCATGGGTGGAATGATATTCGTGTGAGATTCCCATTCTCTTTCCCGCCTTTCCCTGTTTTCTTTTCTCTATCATTACGGTCAGTATCCCCGAAAAATTGCAGAGTTTGCATTCTGCACTCCGACCGACCCTATGTTTTTGTAGGATACGCCAAATATTGTATCATAATTTTTTTGCCCGTGCAACCAATCAGGTCTTGCATACAACAGAGAAATAGTTTACAATAGTATTGTTGCAGGAATTGCACAGTTTTCATTGAATCAGATGCACATCCTGCATTCTTTTTGTACGACTTGCGGCGCGCATCCGCAATCTCCTTCCCCGGGCAGTGCAGGGCTCTGGGAGGACACAGAAGGACTTGCCGCGCTTTGCAGGACGTGAACTGTTGTTCTTTTGGATAAGGAGGACGTATGTCAAAAAATGTCATCATCGGCCAGAGCGGCGGCCCTACCGCCGTTATCAATTCCAGCCTGGCAGGCGTATACAAAGCCGCCTGCAGTCTGGGGGCCGATAAAGTCTACGGAATGAAGTACGGCATCGAGGGCCTTTTAAAGGAAGAGATGCTGGAACTGAACGTTCTGCTGGATGACCGCATGAGCATTGAGCTGCTCAAGCGCACCCCGTCCAGCTATCTGGGCAGCTGCCGCTACAAGCTGCCGGACCCGGATGTGGACTCTACCCCGTTCATCAAGCTGTTCACCCTCTTTGACAAGTACGATATCTGTGCTCTGTTCTACATCGGCGGCAATGACTCGATGGACACCATTGCAAAGCTCTCCCGTTACGGTGCCCAGGTGGGCAGCAGCGTCCGGTTCATCGGTGTGCCCAAGACCATCGACAACGACCTGTGCCTGACCGACCATACCCCCGGCTACGGTTCTGCCGCCAAGTACATTGCCACCACCTTCAAGTATGCCACCAGCGAGGACATGGGCAAACTGTTCGATCTGGAAGCTGACGGCTACTTCTATTCCCGTCTGCAGAACCCCACCTGCGACCTTGTGGCTAAGAAGATCTGCGAGCTGGAAGGCGGCACGGCCGCAATGCTGACCAGCAGCGGTCAGGCTGCAAACTTCTTTGCCCTGTTCAATCTCTGCGAAGCAGGCGACCACATCGTGGCATCCAGTACCATCTACGGCGGCACCTTCAACCTGATCTCCGTCACCATGAAGAAAATGGGCATTGAAGCCACCTTTGTTGATCCGCTGTGCACCGAGGAAGAATTGAACGCCGCATTCCAGCCCAACACCAAGGTGGTGTTCGGCGAGACCATCGCAAACCCGGCCCTGACCGTGCTGGACATTGAGAAGTTTGCCAAGGCTGCTCACGCCCACGGTGTGCCGCTGATCGTGGACAACACCTTCCCCACGCCGGTCAACTGCCGCCCCTTTGAGTGGGGCGCGGATATCGTGACCCACTCCACCACCAAGTACATGGACGGTCATGGCGCGGTGCTGGGCGGTGCCATCGTGGACGGCGGCAAGTTCGACTGGATGGCCCACGCCGAGAAGTTCCCCGGCCTGTGCACCCCGGACGACAGCTACCACGGCATCACTTACGCCGAACGCTTCGGCAAAGAGGGAGCCTTTATCACCAAGGCAACGGCTCAGCTGATGCGGGACTTCGGCTCCATGCAGTCCCCGATGAATGCCTACATGCTGAACCTCGGCCTGGAAAGCCTGCATGTCCGGATGCAGCGCCACTGCGCCAACGGCATGGCTGTGGCAAAGTTCCTCGAAAGCCATCCCAAGGTGGCCTATGTGAATTACTGCGGCCTGGAGTCCAGCCCCTACCACGCACTGGCTGAAAAGTATCTGCCCAATGGCAGCTGCGGCGTGGTCAGCTTTGGTCTGGCCGGCGGCCGCGAAGCCGCCAGCATCTTTATGAAGGCGCTCAAGCTGGCCGCCATTGAGACCCATGTGGCCGATGCCCGCACCTGCTGCCTGAACCCGGCTTCCAGCACCCACCGCCAGATGAACGATGAGCAGCTGAAAGCCGCCGGTGTGCCCGCAGAGCTGGTGCGCATGAGCTGCGGTCTGGAAAGCAGCGAAGACCTCATCGCAGATATTGCACAGGCGCTGGATAAGATCTAAAAGGTGAGTTCAGCAGCATCTATCGGTTCCGGCCCTTCTCGTAAAAACGCGTTTGGAGCGCCCCGCAGGGCGCGACAAACGCAAAATATAAAAATAAATTCCGCTGAAGATAGCCAGAGCGTCAGCGGAGGCTATTCTAAATCGTTAGGAGTACGAACTATGCCGCTGATCATCCCCAAGACCCTGCCTGCTTACGATGCCCTCTACAACGAAAATATCTTCGTCATGCATCGTGAGCGCGCCCTTGCCCAGCACATCCGCCCACTGGAGATCCTGATCCTGAACCTGATGCCCACCAAGATCACCACCGAGACCCAGATCGCCCGTCTGCTGGCAAATACCCCCCTGCAGGTGCACATGACCCTGCTGCAGACGGCCAGCCATGCGGCGACCCACGTTTCGGCGGCACACCTCGAATCGTTCTATAAGAACTTTGACGAGGTAAAGAACAACCGCTACGATGGCATGATCATCACCGGTGCACCGGTGGAGACCATGGACTTTGAGCAGGTGGACTACTGGCCGGAACTGTGCGAGATCATGGACTTCAGTGAGACGAATGTCTACTCCACCCTGCATGTGTGCTGGGGCGCGCAGGCGGGCCTGTACTACCACTACGGCGTGCACAAGCAGCTGCTGCCGGAAAAGATGTTCGGCGTGTTCGAGCACCGGGTCGTCCGCCCGTCGAACCCGCTGGTGCGCGGCTTTGACGAGGTGTTCTATGCGCCCCACAGCCGCCATACCGGCATCAGCTGCAAGGATGTGGACAACTGCAAGGCTCTGCGCATCCTTGCCGAGAGCGATGTGGCCGGGCCCTTCCTCATGAGCACCGAGAACGGACGGCAAATCTTTGTCACCGGCCACCCGGAGTACGACAAGTACACGCTGGATTCAGAGTACCGCCGCGATGTGGACAAGGGCCTGCCCATCCATGTGCCGGTGAATTACTACCCGGACGATGATCCCACAAAGCCGCCGTTGTTCCGCTGGCGTGCCCACGCCCACCTGCTGTATGAGAACTGGCTGAACTACTATGTCTACCAGAACACCCCCTATGATCTGGGCGAGATCCAGCGCGTAAAGCACGAATAAATGCACAAAAACCGGTATTGCGTCAAAATTGCGCGATACCGGTTTTTATGCTATACTGTTCCTGCGGCCCTTCTCCATTCCCCTAACCGCGGAAAGGAGGTGAACCCCTTGGAAACTCTCTCTACATTTATCCAAACCGTTGCCGCGCAGGTAGTTGCCTACTATCTGTGCACATGGATCGACGGTAAGATCGGCAAGGGCAGCAAACACTAAAAGAAGCCCCCGGTACTGACACTACCGGGGGCTTCGTGTTTCGGCATGAACCCGATGGATTCAATCTCTCTACATTGCCTATCTTTAGTATATGCAGTTTTGGGCAAAAGTCAAGCGATGAAATGTAAATTATTTTTTACGCCTTACCGGCTTTTTCTTGCGCACGCTGTAGCCAAAGGTGCCCAGCTTTTTGCCCAGTGCCAGATAGTCGCCGTGGCTGTAGACGATGAGCTTTGCCTTTTCGAGACACAGCTTGCCGCTTTCGTCCAGCAGGCTTTCGTCCACATCGCAGGCTGCCACTTCGGCAAGGAACAGGTCGTGGCTGCCCAGCGGGATCACCTGAGTTACCTTGCATTCCAGATTGACCGGGCTTTCTTCCAGAATGGGGCAGTCGGTCAGCACGCTGCCGGGGGCAGAATGCAGGCCGCAGGCGGCAAATTTATCCACATCACGGCCGCTTTTTACGCCGCACCAGTCCACCGAACGCACCAGCGCTTCGGTGGGCAGATTGATGGCAAACTGTCCACTTTCCTGAATGAGGTGGTGGCTGTAGCGCTCCGGCCGAATGCTGATGGACACCATGCTGGGCTGGGTGCAGATGGTGCCCGTCCAGCCGATGGTGATGAGATTGGGCTTTTCCAGCCCGCCGCAGGACACCAATACCGGCGGTTCCGGGTTCAGCAGGGTGCTGCCCCGCCAGCTCTGTTTGCTCATCCGTGATACTTCCTTTCGTAGGGTGCCCAGGTGCGCTCGCTGATGATGTAGCGCGGGCGGGCTTTCGTCTCCATATAGATCTTACCGATATACTCGCCGATCACGCCTAAGCACACCAGCTGCACGCCGCTCATGAAGCAGACGATGCACACGATGGAGGCCCAGCCGGCCACACTGCTGCCCATGGCGGCGCACACGATGGCCCAGATGACTCCGATAAAGCTGATCAGGCTCACAAAGATGCCAGATCCAGTAATAAGGCGGATGGGCTTGTTGGACAGGCTGGTGATGCCGTCAAAGGCCAGTGCCAGCATCTTGCTCAGGGGATAGTGGCTCTCGCCGGCCAGACGCTCGTGGCGCTCGTAGGTGACCACGTCGTGGGGGAAGCCCACCAGCGGCACCATACCCCGCAGGAAGATGTTCACCTCGTGGTAGTCGGCAAAGCTCTCCAGCACACGGGTGCTGATCAGGCGGTAGTCGGCGTGATTGAACACGATGTCGGCGCCCAGAGCGTTCATCACATGGTAGAAGCCCTCGGCGGTGAACCGCTTGAAGAAGGTGTCGGTGTCGCGGCGGCTGCGCACGCCGTACACCACCTCGGCACCGTCCAGATACTTCTGCACCATCTCATCCATGGCGTTGATGTCATCCTGCCCGTCGCAGTCGATGGAAATGGTGATATCGCAGCTGCCGCTGTGCAGCGCCTCCATCAGGCCTGCCAGTACGGCATTCTGGTGGCCGCGGTTGCGGCTCTGCGCAATGCCGATGAAGTGCTCGTCCTGCTTTGCAAAGCCCTGAATGAGCTCCCAGGTCTTATCCTTGGAGCCGTCGTTGACGAACAGCACCCGGCTCCTGTCGCTCACAAGGCCGCGGGCGGCAAGGTCGTTGATCTTTTGCAGGAACAGCGGGGCCGTGATGGGCAGCACTGCTTCCTCATTATAACAGGGGATCACGATCCAGAGAATCGGTTTGGACATGGTAAAAACTCCTTTTTATCCTTTATTGCACCATCTGCTTCAAAGCGTCCGGGTCCAGCAGTTTGAAGCTGCTTTTAAAGGTATCCAGCAGGCCGTCCTTCTGCATCAGGCTCAGCTCCCGGCTCAGGGCACTGCGGTCGCAGTTGAGGTAGTCGGCCAGCTGCACGCGAGAGAACGGGATGCTGAAAGTCAGGCTCCCGGCCCGCTCGCTCTCGTTCAGCAGGTAAGCGCACACCTTGGCGCGCAAGCTCTTCAGCACCAGCAGGTCCACCCGGCGGGAGAGCAGGAAGTATTTGTCGCTGATGGTGCGCACCAGATTTTGCAGCACCCGCTGATGGGCGGGGCTGCCGTCCGAGAGCAGCAGCTGCTCGTAGGGCACCAGCAGCACCTCGCAGGCGGTGGCCGCCAGCACCGTAACCGGGCTGGCCAGACTGGACCCGCCCAGCACATCGCCGAATACTCCGCCCGGTTCCACCCGGGTAATGGGCACACGGGCACCCTCCGGGCCGGGGCGGTAGGCTTCCAGTTCTCCGGACAGCACCACGCCCACCCGGCGGCTGGGCGCACCGGCCAGTACGAGCACTTCGCCCCGGCCAAAGCTGCGCTCCACGGCTCCCAGCCGGGTCAGCAGTGCTTGCAGCTCCTCGGCGGAAAGACCGGAAAACAGGGTGGTGGATTGTAACAGCGGCAGATCGTTTTTCATCGCAACTCCGTGGGAACCGCAGCGGCCCCCACAGTCCTCCTGCAATTCCGTTGCATGCGCAACGGTATTTTCCCCCCTATTATAGTAAACTAGGACGCGCAAAGCAAATATTTTTGCAAATTTGCCTTGTAAAATTTTGCATTGCAGGGTCTGCACCGGTTCCCATGCGGGGAACGGCACCCCTGCGGGAAGAAAGAGGACATCATGAAGAAATTTGTATCGCTGCTGCTGGCGTTCAGCCTTGCGCTGTGCCTGGCAGCCTGCGGCGGCAGCGCAAGCTCCGCCGTTTCCGGCTCTGCAGCCTCCAGTGAGGCCGCTTCCTCCGAGGCTGCTTCCAGCGAAGCCGCACAGGAGCTTTCCACCACCGACGCCCTGCGCATCGCGGGCCTGAAGGGCCCCACGACGATGGGCCTCGTCAACCTGATGAGCGACGAGGTCGCCTCCAACTACAACTTCACGATGTACGGCGCTGCCGATGAAATCGTGCCGCTGCTGGTCAAGGGAGACTTGGACGCCGCCGCTGTGCCCGCCAACCTCGCCGCCACGCTCTACAACAAGACGAACGGTGCAGTGGAAGTTGCCTGCATCAACACGCTGGGCGTGCTCTACATCGTCGAGAACGGAGAGACCGTCAACTCTGTCGGGGATCTGAAGGGCCAGACCATCGTCACCACCGGCAAGGGCGCTACCCCCGAGTACGTTCTGCGCTACGTCCTGACCGAGAACGGCGTTGACCCCGACAGCGACGTTACCATCGAGTATTGCAGCGAGGCCACCGAGGCCCTGAGCAAGGTCCAGGCGGGCGAGGCCACCATCGCCATGCTGCCTCAGCCCTTTGTCACCAGCGCTATGTCCCAGGTCGAGGGTCTGCGCGTTGCGCTTGACATGAACGAAGAATGGCAGAAGGTCGCCGGCTCCAAGCTGGTCACCGGCGTTCTGGTCGTCCGCAAGGATGCCGTTGAGAACGACCCTGAGGCTTTTGCCGCCTTCATGGATGGCTATGCCGCCAGCGTCGAGGCCGCAAACTCTGACCTCGAGGGCACCGCAGCCCTCTGCGAGCAGTACGGCGTTGTCGCCAAGGCTGCGCTGGCCCAGAAGGCCCTGCCGCAGTGCAACATTGTTTTTGAGACCGGCGACGAGATGAAGACCGACCTCGAGACCTACTTCAAGGTTCTGTACGCCGCCGACCCCGCCAGCGTGGGCGGCGCCCTGCCTGCCGACGACTTCTACTATGCATGCTAAATCCCCCCGCAGAGGCCGATGCTCGCATCGACCCGCCGCTGCTGCTGCGGGCGGATGCAAGCATCGGCCCCAGCAAACGCCGCTGTGGCAAAAGGCTGCCGCCATCCTTGTGTGGATTCTGATTTGGCAGCTTGCCGCCATGGGGCTGGGACACGGCGGGCTGTTTCTGGCTACGCCCCTGCAGACACTGGGGGCGCTGGCACAGCTGGCTCCCACAGCTGCATCCTGGCAGCGCATCGTGTTCAGTGCGCTGCGCATAATGGCAGGCTTCCTGCTGGCAGCAGCAGGGGGCCTGCTTCTTGGCGCAGCGGGCGCACGTTGGCACTGGGTACGGGTGTTCATGGACCCTGCCATGCAGCTGATCCGCGCCATGCCCGTCGCCAGCTTTGTCATTCTGGCGCTGCTCTGGGTGCGCAGTGCGAACCTGTCGGTCATCGTCAGCTTTACCCATGTGCTGCCCGTCGTCTATGCGGGCGTGCTGGGCGGCATTGCCGACACAGACCCGAAGCTGCTGGAAATGGCGAAGGTCTACCGCCTGCCGCTCACCGCGCGGCTGCGGTACATCTGGCTGCCCGGCATCTTCCCGTCCTTCTGCGAGAGCTGCATCGCCGCCATGGGCATGTGCTGGAAGAGCGGCGTCTCCGCCGAGGTCATCGGTCTGCCGGACCACAGCGTGGGCGACGCGCTCTACCGCGCGAAGATCACCCTGTCCACGCCGGATGTGTTCGCGTGGACGCTCGTCATCGTGCTGCTGTCGGCGGCGCTGTCCGCGGCAGCGGCGGCCCTGCTGCGCACGGCCAAGACACGTCTTTGCGGGGAGGTGTGCGTGTGAGCATTGTGATAACCGATCTCTGTAAAAGCTTCGGCAGTACGCCGGTTTTGCAGCGCTTTACCTGGACGGTGGACCGCCCCATGGTGCTGATGGGCCGCTCCGGCTGCGGCAAGACCACGCTGCTGCGCATCCTGCTGGGACTGGAGTCCGCGGACTCCGGCACAGTGACCGGCGTCGAAACGCCCGCCGCCGTCTTTCAGGAGGATCGCCTCTGCCCGCAGCTGACCGCCGCCGCCAACCTGACGCTGACCGGCCACGGCCTGACGCCGCAGGATGCCGAGCGTGAGCTGCGCACCCTTGGCTTTACGGATGCCGAGCTGGCGCTGTCTGCGGCGCGGCTCTCTGGCGGGCAGAAGCGCCGTGCCGCTCTGCTGCGTGCGCTGCTCTGCCGCGATGCGAAAACGCTCTTGCTGGACGAGCCCTTCACCGGTATGGACGCCGAGCTTGTCGAGGACGCCGTCGCCGCCACAAAACGGCTGGCGGGGGAGCGCCCCACGATCCTCGTCACCCATGACCGCACCGCCGCCGACCTGCTCGGCTGGCCGGTGAGAGAAGTATAAAAGTACAAAAAACGCACACGCGGAAATTTTCCGCGTGTGCGTTTTTTGCTGAGCCAAAAGGCTTCCCCCCTTGGGGGAAGCTGTCACCGCAGGTGACTGATGAGGGCGGACTCTCCCGCGGCAGCCCGTTACCGGGCAATTCCGGCAGCTCTGCCCTCATCCGGCCCTTGCGGGCCACCTTCCGCCTGGGGGCTTTGCTTACATCAATTCCGCCAATATCGCATTCTGCACGACCATCCCGGCGGGGGTCAGGCGGAACACCTCTCCGTCCCACACGGCGTACCCGTGCCCGACGCACTGCCGCATAAAGGCGCGCTGTGCCGCCGTAAACCGTCCTCCGCGGCATTCATACGCAGGAATGTTCAGCCCGCTGACCAGCCGTAGCTGCATCAACAGATAATCTTCCGACGTGCAGTCGCCCTCGCGCTGCTCGGCCACGGTACCCGCGATAAATCCCTGCACGGCGTCGGGCCAGAACTGCCGCACATTGCCCACACAGCTGTGGGCGGCAGGGCCGACGCCCCAATAATCGCTGCAGTTCCAGTACAAAAGATTGTGCCGCCCCTCGTGGCCCGGGCGGGCAAAGTTGCTGATCTCATACTGCCGGTAGCCTGCGGCCTCGAGCTGCTGCACGGCATACAGGTAAAAATCTGCCGCCGCGTCGCCGTCGGGCAGACCCGCGGGCGGATTGCGGTAAAACGCTGTGCCCGGCTCTACCTTTAATAAATAGGCCGAAATATGCGTGCAGCCGCCGTCCCGCAACAGGGCCAGCGTGCGGTCAAATTCAGCGTTTGTGTACTCCGGCAGCGCCAGCATGATGTCGCCGCAAATTTCAGGAAAGCCTGCCTCCCGCGCCCATGCCAGCGCCTGCGCGGCCCCGGCGGCGGTGTGGGTGCGGCCCAACCGGCGCAGCTGCGCGTCGTCGGCGCTCTGCACGCCAAAGCTGATGCGGGTCACGCCTGCTGCCCGGAAGCCCCGCAGCGTCTCCGGTGTGACAACATCGGGGTTGGCCTCCAGCGTGATCTCCGCGCCGGGCAGGGGATTGGCAGCCTCGATCAAAGCCGCCGCCTGCGCGGGCACCAGCAATGCCGGGGTGCCGCCGCCAAAGTACAGCGTGTCGGGGCGGCGGGTGTTTTTCGCCAGTTCCCGCAGCAGCGCGTCCACGTAGCTCTGCGGCACGCCGCGGGCACCGGGGGCCGAATAAAAATCGCAATAGCGGCATTTTGCCTTGCAGTAGGGAATGTGCAGATAGATGCCGAACGGTGTTGCTTCAGACATGGTGTACCTTATGCTTCCGGGATGCCGTCCTTGAAGAAGCACAGCATCTGATTTTCAAAAAAGTTGACGCGCTCATGCACGTATTTTGGGTAGAGCTTCCACTGCTTAGGACAGGTCAGGCGGTTGTAAATCGCGGCCTGACCCTTGGGCGGGGCGTACTCGTCCATCAGACAGGTGCCCAGCAGCACCTCGGCACGGCAGAGCGGTGCGAAATTCGCTGCATCCAACTCGTCGTATCCGGGCAGACCAAGACCGGCAAAATCTCCCGGCAGCGGATTCAGCGCTGCGCAGCGGGACACTGCAGGGTAGAGCGACGCTGCCAGCAGCGCCAGTCCGCCGCCGAAGCCCTCGCCAAACGTGTACACGCGGCCTGTATCCACCCACGGCAGCGCCAGTGCGGCCTTTGCCACGGCCAGCGCGTCGAGATAGCGCTGGCGGAACGCCGCCTGTGCGGGCTGCACCTTCCAATCCTCCCGGAACGGCTCGGCCTCCGGCGCGACAACGCCGAAGCCTAGCGCCAGAAACCGCGTTATATGGTGCCAGCCGCGCACGCCGCGGTTCCGGTCGTGGTACATCAGTAGCAGCGGATGCACTCCGTCTGCGGCGGGGCGGATGACCCGGGTCGTGACGCTGCGCCCGTCAAAGGTGACGGTCAGCCGCTCATACACGCCGCAGGTGTTGCCGAACGCGACGGGCGCACAGCTTACCGCGGGGTGCAGTGCCGCCGCAGTCTCCTGCCAGCGCTGCGCAAAATCAGCGGGGGCCTGTGCCTGCCCGGTGTAGCTGCGCAAAAATGCCTTTTGCTCTGTGATGGTCATAGCACAGCCTCCTTGCTGGTGAAAAAGTCCAGCAGCATATCGTCAAATTCCGGGATCTCCTCATGTCCGTACCCAGGGAAGAGATACCGCTTCCTGGCGCAGTGCAGATTGTTGTACACGGCGCACTGGGTCTGCGGCGGGCAGATAACGTCATCCAATCCCGTGCCGAACAGCACTGGGCAGTGGATCATCGGCGCAAAGTTTTTGCTGTCAATGTAGCCCAGCTGGCGGAACCACCGGTCCTGCTGGTGCTCGTCGGCGTCAAACCAGCGGGCGTAGTAGCGCAGACCCTCATAGGCGATCTCGTCCGCGCCAAGGTCCCACACGAGCTTGAAATCGCTCAAAAACGGGTAGAGGATGGCCGCGCGGTCAATAAGCTCCGGGTTCAGCGCCGCACAGGCCAGACCCAGCCCGCCGCCTTGCGAACCGCCGTTGACAAAGACACGGCTCGTGTCGATGCCGTCCAGCTCCCGCACCAGGCGGCAGAGGATGCGGATGTTCTGGTGCAGCCGCACATAGTACATCCGCTCCGGCGGGCCGTCCAGCCCGGCAATGATATGCCCGGACACGGTGGTGCCCAAAAAGCCGCCGACATCCTCACTGTAGCCGGCCTGACCGGGGCAGTCCATGGCAATCAGCGCCATGCCCATGCCCGCGAACGACGCCTGCTCGGCAAAGCTGCGGGATGCGCCAGGGTAGCCGTGAAACTGCAGAACCAGCGGCATCGGCTCGCTCCGGCGCGGGCGTAAAAACTTAGCGTAAAGGCGTGCGCCCTCCATGCCGGTGAACCACAGGTCCAGAAACTCGCAGCTGTCCCAGCTTGGGACTTCCTGCGCCTGGGTGACGGTGTAGTGCAGCGGCACCGCGTCAGCCTCGGCCATCCGCGCCTGCCAGAAGCTCTCAAAATCGTCGGGGCGCGGGGTGGCACCGTAGTAACCGCCCAGGGCCTCGATTTCGGCTGCTGTCATAAAAATCACATCCCTTTATATAAATGTAAACGGAAAGCATTATTTGCTATTATAGCACAGAAAGCACTGCCTGACTATAGTTTTAAAAAGAAGCAAATTTCACAATTTCTTGATGATTTACGGTGAAAAACACGCTATAATACTGCCTAGAGAAAGGGGATTGCAACTATGAATCGCAATTATTCTGATATTTCGTATGCGGAAAGCCCCTTTGGTACGCTTTCCGAGTTTATGTCCAAGACCTTCGGCTGGATGTTTGCCGGTCTGCTGGTCACGTTCCTGGTCGGCATCGGCGCAGTGATGACGGGGCTGATCTACCCGCTCATCACCTCGGGCCTGTTCATCCTGACCTCCATCGCGGAGCTGGTGCTGGTGTTCGTGCTGTCGGCCCGGGTGCAGACGCTGCAGCCGTCCACGGCCACGGGCATCTTCTTCGCCTACGCGGTGCTCAACGGCCTGAATCTGAGCTCCATCTTCCTCGTGTATGACTTCGGCAGCCTGATTTTGGCGTTCCTCGTCGGTGCGGTCTACTTCGGCGTTATGGCGGTGTACGGCAACGTCACCAACCGTGACCTGACCGGCTGGGGCCCCAAGCTCATGGGCGGCCTGGTTGCCCTGATCGTCTGCGGCCTGGTGGGCGGGCTGTTCAGCCTGTTCGGCTTTGGCTTCGGCATCATGGATCTTGTGCTCTGTGCCGTCGGTCTGCTGATCTTCATGGGCCTGACCGCCTATGACACCCAGATGCTGAAATACTACTACTCCTACTTCGGCGGCGACGCGGCCATGCTGCACAAGTCCTCCATCATCGGTGCGCTGAACCTCTACCTTGATTTCATCAACATCTTCCTGTATATCCTGCGTATGCTGGGCCGCAGAAGCAACGATTAAAAAATCCTAAAATAATTTCAAAAAACCGCTTGACATTTGAAAAACGGTTTGCTATAATAAATGGCGTCGTCAGGAGCGCACGAAACACAAACGCTTCGAAGCGACGCCAGCTATGGGGGATTAGCTCAGCTGGGAGAGCGCTTGCATGGCATGCAAGAGGTCACCGGTTCGATCCCGGTATTCTCCACCACAAAGACCTGTCAGAGAAATCTGACAGGTCTTTTCTATTAGTTTAAATATGCGGAAAAATCAAAACCCGTCGATCAGACGCTCGGCAATGGGGGAGATGAACAGCACAAAAAACAGTACGCCAAGCCCCGTGATAAGGCTGGCTGCGTCGCCGCCGATGTACCACCCCAGCGGGAAGGTGAGCAGCAGAAGCCCGGGCACGGCAAAGCAGTTCAGCAAAAACGCGGCAAACTCCCCGCGGCTGAACATCCACCAGACCTCAATAGGCTTATAGGGGCTGCGCTCCGGCGGCGGATGGTGCCAGCGGCGGCGGTCTACGCCGACAAGGCGCAGATGCTGCGTGTACAGCTGGACAAGGCCGCACACAAAGACTCCGATGAAATAAATGCTGATCCAAATGACCATCCCGGCACCCCCGTCGCTCCCGTTGGAAACACTTCACAGTATCGTCTCTGCCTGTATCATAGCACGTTAAAAACACACCTGCAACGATAAATTTTCAAAAACCCCTTGCAATTTGCGCCGGGGTATGGTACTATACTAAGGCAATACACACGCATTGCGCTGTTTTTTTGTGCCTTTTTTGCGGTAACACGTCAAAAGGGTTAGAAAACAGAAACCCCGCAGTGCGGAGGGTACAAACTAAATTTTTTGGAGGAAACAAACAATGGCAGTCGTATCTATGAAACAGCTTCTCGAGGCCGGTGTCCACTTCGGCCACCAGACCCGCCGCTGGAACCCCAAGATGGCGAAGTACATCTTCACCGAGCGCAATGGTATCTACATCATTGACCTGCAGAAGACCGTGAAGAAGCTCGATGAGGCTTACAACTTCGTCCGCGACACTGCTGCACAGGGCGGCGAGATCCTGTTCGTCGGCACCAAGAAGCAGGCTCAGGAGTCCATCCGTGACGAGGCTACCCGCTGCGGCATGCACTACGTCAACGCCCGTTGGATGGGCGGCATGATGACCCACTTCCGCACCCTCCGTAAGCGCACCGACCGTACGGGCCCGCTGACGACCATGCAGGAAGACGGCACTTTCGCCCTGCTGCCGACGACGGAAGTCGTTACGCTGG
>ENA-OQKO01001319-OQKO01001319.1-human-gut-metagenome-genome-assembly--contig:-NODE-1319-length-15364-cov-3.956028_pt1 | contig 15364 bp, 9 predicted proteins | sample MGYA00242777_ERZ504796 | MGnify/ENA primary metagenome ERZ504796 (study PRJEB26092, sample SAMD00036404) | human gut metagenome | host: Homo sapiens | study: EMG produced TPA metagenomics assembly of... | reverse complement strand
CTAGGGTCGCTAAGTTTGTCCGGTGAGATCAGAATAAATTTGACATTTGAATAACGAAGTACCAGAGCCTCGATCAGAGAATGAACGGTACGTCCGAATTTCAGATCTCCGCACAGACCGATCGTAAGGTTATCAAGTCTTCCTTTGAGGGAACGGATAGTAAGAAGATCGGTAAGAGTCTGAGTAGGATGCTGATGACCACCGTCACCGGCATTGATAACAGGAATAGAAGAAGCCATAGAAGCTACCAGCGGAGCACCTTCTTTAGGATGACGCATAGCACAGATATCTGCATAGCAGGAAACAACACGAATGGTATCGGCAACACTTTCACCTTTGGATGCGGAACTGGAACCTGCAGAAGAAAAACCTAAAACTTTGCCGCCAAGATTCATCATGGCTGCCTCAAAGCTTAAACGTGTACGTGTGCTTGGTTCGTAAAAACAGGTGGCAAGTCGCTTGTCATCGCAGACATGCGCATATTTTGCCGGATTTTTTTCAATATCGCTGGCCAGTGTAAGAAGATCATCGAGTTCTTCTTTGGAAAGATCCAGCGGGCTCATTAAGTGTCTCATGTGAAACCTCCCTTGTTAACTTGTGGTACGGAAAATTTGTGACTGTAAACACAGTTACAAAAAATTCTCTCTTGGACAATCATATACTAGTAGAATCGATTTTTCAAGAAGAATTCGCAAGTATTTTCTCGAAAATTAAACCTGCGAGAAACCACAGAGGGGCATAGTCAAGACGAACCACACCATGGTACTGCAGAGGTGCTGCGCTGTAGTCCCATGGACACATGCCGAGGTACTTTAATAAGGTACCGCTGCTGAATTCCACAAGGTAAAATCCGGCAGCATAAAGAATTCCGCGGCAGTAAAAAGGAAGGGAAGAAAGCCTCGGATATATGGAACCGATGATGGCGGCGCAGCCATAGATCGGAAACATCAGAAGAGAGGTTTTTCCTGTCAGAGTCTTCTGACCGTCAAGGAGAGAGTGCAGACCTGTCCACAAGATCTCCATGCACCATCCGGTGGCTCCGCAGAGTAAAAAGTTTACAATATTCTGTCTCATATCTGGTTGCTCCTGATTAACTTAAGGTGTTAAGAATACGTAAATTAGTATGACCTGCTCTTGAAAAAAACATACGTAAATGCTATAGTTACATAAATACTTTAATACTTTGAACTACAGGAGATATGGTAAATGGATTATCAGCAAAGCAGAGCATATGTCAGTGATGCGGACCGTTATGCGGGCGGTGCTCTGGATCTTACAAATATAAAAGAACTGATGAAGCGTCTGGGAAATCCTCAGGATCAGTTAAAATATGTACATGTAGCAGGAACGAATGGCAAGGGATCTGTGATCGCTTATCTGTATACAACACTTTCAGAAGCAGGATATCGTGTCGGAAGATATATTTCTCCGTCTGTATATTCTTATCGGGAAAAGATGGAAGTGGCCGGCAGGTCAGTGAGCAGAGAGCAGTTTGCAGGGTATGTGACCAGAGTTGCTGCGGCAATTGAAGAAATGACCTCGGAAGGTCTTGCACATCCCACCCCATTTGAAATAGAAACGGCGGTGGCATTTTTATTTTTTGCAGAAGAAAACTGTGATCTGGTGATACTGGAAGTCGGAATGGGCGGCAATCTGGATGCCACAAATATCATTAAGAATACGATTCTTGCAGTTCTGGTCCCGATCAGCATGGATCATCAGTCTTTCCTTGGAAATACTCTTTCTGAGATTGCAGAAAAAAAGGCGGGCATCATCAAGCCGGGATGCAGTGTGGTGACGGCAGGACAGCAGCCGGAAACAATGGCAGTGATAAAGAATGTGTGTGCTCAGAACAATGCAGATCTGACAGAGGCAGATCTGCGTGAGGCAAAGGCTGTCAAAGAAGATTTTGCAGGACAGATTCTGGAATACAGAGGAGAGACCTTTGAACTGTCTCTGGCCGGATCTTATCAGACCGAGAATGCGGCTCTGGCACTGGAAGCATTACATGTGCTTGAGAAAAAGGGATATCCGACGACTGTCCTTCAGCGGAAAAAGGGACTGAAGGATACCAGATGGAACGGACGTCTGACGATCATTCACCGGGATCCGCTGTTTATCGTGGACGGGGCACATAACCCGGCAGCCGCAGATATGCTGGAGGATTCCGTAAGAAAGTATTTCAAAGGACGGAAGATGTTCTTTATTATGGGAGTATTTCGTGATAAAGATTATTCTTATATTATACGGAAACTCTGCCCATATGCACAGCAGATCGTTACGGTTGAAACTCCGGATAATCCGCGCGCACTGCCGGCCGGGGAACTGGCTGAGGCAATAAAACCATGCAATCCGCATGTGCAGGCAGCAAACAGTATTGAAGATGCCGTGAACAAAGTATTTGATATGGCAGGGTGTGATGATGTCATCCTTTCTTTTGGATCACTATCTTTTATAGGACAGATCACAGCAATTGTTAAAACTCGGGAGGAAAAGAATTCATGACAGATTTACAGGAATGTCGTAAAGAAATAGACGCAATTGACAAGGAAATCCTGCGGCTTTTTGAAAAGAGAATGAAGGTCAGCGAAAGTGTTGCAGAATATAAGATACATACAGGAAAACAGGTGCTGGATCCGAAGAGAGAGCAGGATAAGATTTCCGTACTGAAGGATGCCGCACATGGTGAATTTAATGAACTTGGGGCACAGGAACTTTTTCAGCAGATCATGGCAATCAGCCGCAAAAGACAGTATCAGCTTCTGACGAAAAACGGTGTCGAAAATGATGAAAAGAATTACAGAATGGTAGATGCACTTCCTATGACAGGGGTGAATGTTGTTTTTCAGGGAGTAGAAGGTGCTTACAGTTATGCTGCCATGCGTGCGTATTTTTCTGATGCGGTCAATAGTTACCATGTAAAAACATTCCGAGATGCTATGGAAGAAGTTGCATCGGGAAAAGCAGATTATGCAGTACTGCCGATCGAAAACTCTACAGAGGGTATTGTGACGGATATTTACGATCTTCTGACGGAATATCAGTTGTATATCGTCGGGGAACAGGGCGTGAAAGTGGAGCATGTTCTGCTTGGAATTCCGGAGACTTCTCTGGATGAGATTAAAACAGTCTATTCTCACCCACAGGCGTTGGCACAGTGTAAAAAATATCTGGAAAGCCATCCGGACTGGAAAATCGTAAAGACGGAGAACACCGCGGGAGCTGCCAAAAAAGTTCATGAAGAGATGAATCGGTCACAGGCAGCAATTGCGAGCCGGGCGGCAGGAGAGCTTTACGGACTTTCTGTAATGGCAGAGAATATCTGCTACAATGACCAGAACGTGACCAGATTTATCATTGTCAGTGCGCATCCGGTCTATGAGAAAAGTGCGGCTAAGGTAAGTGTTTGTTTCGAACTTCCACACGAAAGCGGAACTTTGTATAATATGCTTTCTCATTTTATTTACAATGGACTGAGTATGACAAAAATTGAATCTCGCCCAATCACAGGTAAAAAGTGGGAATACAGATTTTTTGTGGATTTTGAAGGAAATCTGGAAGAACCGGCAGTTAAAAATGCCCTGCGAGGATTAGAAGCGGAAGCCAATCGGATGAGAGTGCTTGGCAATTATGGACAGCAGGAGGAACAGTAAGATGACGAGAGTAAAAGAATGTGTGCTTTACAGAGGTTTTGAGCACGGAGATATTTTAGATAAAATGACTGCACTGATGGATGCAAGTGAGAGATCAGCAGTCAATGCAAGCGAAATGGAAGAAGAGTTTTATGAATGTGTAAATGGATTGATCGAAATTGCAGGATCTTATGGATTTACAGGAAACCTGTGGCATGACTATCTGACACTGCTTCTTGTAAATCATGAGAATGCATTCAGTATGGCAAGCGAGATCCGCGGTGCGATCGAGGGAAGCATCAATCAGCTGGCACTTCATGATTTCGCAATTTTTAAAGAACTGTATGATTTTGACCTGACAGTACTGGATAAATTATTCCATACTTCCTGCTGCAGCATTCTCTGTAATTATGAGGCACCGCAGGATACGGGAAAAATGTTCAACAAACGTATCCGTGACAGAATCTGTGATATGAGCAAGACGCTGGCAGTAGCCAAAGACACCAATGAATTTATGGCGGACATGGTACAGTTTTACAAGGATTTTGGTGTAGGTAAGCTCGGACTTCACAAGGCTTTCCGTATTGATCATGACCAGAACGGCAGAGCAGTGATCGTACCGGTAACAAGAATTGCACATGTACAGCTGGAGGATCTGGTTGGATATGAGAGTCCAAAACAGAAACTGGTTGAGAATACAGAAGCCTTTGTCAGAGGCAGAAAGGCGAACAACTGTCTGCTCTTTGGAGATGCGGGAACCGGTAAATCTTCCAGTATTAAGGGAATTTTGAATAAATATTATGATGAAGGCCTGCGAATCATAGAAGTGTATAAACATCAGTTTGTAGATCTGAACCAGATCATCGCACAGATCAAAGACCGTAATTATAAATTTATCATTTATATGGACGATCTTTCTTTTGAAGAGTTCGAAATAGAATATAAATATCTGAAGGCTGTTATCGAAGGCGGACTGGAACGTAAACCGGAAAATATCCTGATCTATGCAACAAGCAACCGTCGCCATCTGGTAAGAGAAAGAGCCGGAGATAAACTGGAAGTCGGAGCAGATGATGATATTCATTCCTCTGATACCGTACAGGAGAAACTTTCTCTTGTATATCGTTTCGGAGTACGTATCTATTTCGGCGCACCAGACAGAAAAGAATTCCATACTATCGTTAAGACGCTGGCACAGCGTAACGGAATTACAATGCCGGAGGATGAGCTTCTTCTGGAGGCTGGCAAATGGGAAATTTCTCATGGTGGGCTTACAGGACGTACTGCACAGCAGTTTATTGATCATCTTCTTGGAAAGGAAGAAACACAGGAAGCGTAGTAACAACGCATAATACAAACGGGAAGGAGCTGGGGGTATGGCAGTAACAACTTTTGCTGCGATTGATATTGGCTCATATGAGATCAGCATGAAAATCTTTGAATTTTCAAAGAAAATCGGATTTCGAGAGCTGAATGATGTAAGATATCGCTTGGAAATTGGAAAAGGTGCATATTCAAGAGGACGGCTGGAGCCTGAGATGGTAGATGACATATGTGTCATTCTGAAAGATTTCAGCAACATGATGCAGGAATTTGGAGTATCCGAGTATCGTGCGTGTGCCACAAGTGCTTTTCGTGAAATCGTAAATCCGGTGATCGTTCAGGAGCAGATCTATCAGCGGACCGGTATCCGGATTGAGATTCTGAGTAATGCGGAACAGCATTTTCTGGGATATAAATCCATAGCTGCTATTGAATCCGGCTTCAAGAAGATCATTCAGAAAGGAACAGCAATTCTGGATGTTGGCGGTGGTAATCTGCAGGTTTCGCTGTTTGATAAAGATGCGCTGGTAACAACGCAGAGCTTTAAGATGGGAAGCATGCGTATTCGTGAAAGACTGAAGGAACTGGAAAAAACAACAACGCATTATGGCCAGTTGATCAAGGAATTTATCCGAAATGATCTGACTGCATTTCAGAGACTGTATCTGAAAGACCGTGATATCAAAAATGTGATCCTGATGGGGGATTTCCTGACAGATACTATTTTTCGTGAAGAGCTGGGAGATCATATCATAACCAGCGATGAATTTACCAAGCGCTACGAAAAGACAATCTACAAGACAGAACAGGCACTTGCCCAGGAGATGGATATTGATCCGGAATATGCATCATTGGTAATTCCGACGATGGTCATCTGCAAGAATTTTCTGGAAATCTTTCAGGCAGAGTCTGTGTGGGTTCCAGGTGTATCTCTTCTGGATGGAATTGCATATGATTACGGTGAAAAGAAGAAATTTATCAAGAGTGTGCATAATTTTGAAAATGACATTCTGGTAGCATCCAAAAATATTGCAAAAAGATATTCTACTGGTAAAGACCATATTAAAGGAACGACAGATATTGCGCTTACAATTTTTGACAGTATGAAAAAAGTTCATGGTATGGGCGCAAGAGAACGGCTGCTTCTGCAGATTGCGGTACAGCTTCATGACTGTGGAAAATACATCAGTATGGCAGATGTTGCTGAATGTTCGTATCGGATCATTATGGCAACCGAGATCATTGGACTTTCAACGGAAGAACGCAAAGTCATTGCCAGTGCGGTAAGATACAACACGACAGAGTTTGTCTATTATGGAAATTATGATGAAGGGCCGGAAATTGACCGGGAAAGATACCTTTTGGTTGCGAAACTGACTGCGATCCTTCGTCTTGCAAATGCCATGGATCGCAGCCATTATCAGAAGGTGGAATCGTTGAGAGTGGTACTGAAGGACAGAGAACTGCAGATGATCATAGATTCCAGCCGTGATATTTCACTGGAGCTTGGTTTGCTTCGTGATAAAGTGAAGTTCTTTGAAGAAGTCTTTGGAATTCGTCTTGTTTTAAAACGGAAACGCAGAGCGTAAGCGGAGGAGGATAAATATGGATCTTAGCAGATATGAAAAACCGGAATACTATGTGAACCGTGAACTGAGCTGGCTGAAATTTGATGAGCGTGTTCTGAGTGAAGCACGTGATAAAAGTCTGCCATTATTTGAACGGCTGAAATTTTTAAGCATTACATCTTCCAATCTGGATGAATTCTTTATGGTGCGTGTGGCATCACTGAAAGATCAGGTACATGCAGGCTATAAGAAAAAAGACATTGCGGGCATGTCTTCGGAGGAACAGCTGAAGGAAATCAGCAGCCAGACACATGAGCTTGTACGTGTGCAATACAGCACGTTTAACCGTTCTGTACTTCCGGCACTGGAAAAAGTGGGCCTTCATCTTGTAGCAGAACATGAAGACCTGACAGTGAAACAGGCAGAATTCGTGGATCGCTATTTTGAAGATAACGTATATCCTGTGCTGACACCGATGGCAATGGATTCTTCCAGACCATTCCCACTGATCCGCAACAAGACATTGAATATCGGTGCGCTGATCGCCAAGAAAAGTAACAAAAAGCATGCCAAAGAACTGGAATTTGCAACAGTCCAGGTACCGTCTGTGCTGCCGAGAATCGTAGAGATCCCTTCTGAAAAGAACGGTGAGAGAACCGTGATCCTTCTGGAAGAGATCATTGAGCGCAATATTGGTAAGCTGTTTCTGAGTAATGATGTAGTCTGTGCGCATCCATACAGAATTATGAGAAATGCAGATCTGACGATTGACGAGGATGAAGCAGAAGATCTGCTGGTTGAGATCCAGAAACAGCTGAAAAAGCGTCAGTGGGGTGAAGTGATTCGCCTGGAAGCGGAAGAAAAGATGGATAAACGTCTTCTGGGTATTCTTAAAGAAGAGTTTGAGATTAAGGATACAGACATTTATAATATTCCGGGTCCGCTGGATTTGACTATGCTGATGAAGGTTTACGGAATGGAGGGCTTTGATGAATACAAGAGTCCGAAATATACACCGGCTCCGGTTCCGGAATTTCAGAATGATAAAGATATTTTCCAGGTGATCCGAGAAGGAGATGTATTTCTGCATCATCCATATATGAGCTTTGATCCGGTTGTGGATTTTGTACGGCAGGCAGCAAAAGATCCGGGTGTACTTGCAATCAAACAGACTCTGTATCGAGTTAGTGGACATTCTCCGATCATTGCAGCGTTGGCGCAGGCGGCGGAAAATGGCAAACAGGTTTCTGTTCTGGTGGAACTGAAAGCAAGATTTGACGAAGAGAATAATATTGTCTGGGCCAAAATGCTGGAAAAGGCAGGATGCCATGTTATTTATGGACTGGTTGGCTTAAAGACGCACAGTAAGATCACACTGGTGGTACGCAGAGAAGAGACAGGAATCCGAAGATATGTACATCTGGCAACCGGTAACTATAATGATTCTACAGCAAAACTATATACAGACTGTGGTATTTTTACCTGTGATGAACGTTTTGGAGAAGATGCAACGGCTGTATTTAATATGCTTTCCGGATATTCGGAGCCGAAGAAATGGAATCGTCTGATCGTTGCACCAATCTGGATGAAAAACCGTTTCCTGCAGCTGATCGATCGGGAAGCAGAACATGCAAAACAGGGTAAACCAGCGGAGATCACGGCGAAGATGAATTCTCTGTGTGATCCTGCAATCATTGCGGCACTCTATTATGCATCTTCCTGTGGAGTACAGATCAATCTGCTTGCTCGGGGTATTTGCTGCCTGAGAACCGGTATACCAGGTATCAGTGAAAATATCCACGTACGTTCGATCGTTGGAGAATTTCTGGAACACAGCCGTATTTTCTATTTCAAAAATAATGGAATTGATGAAATCTATATGGGAAGCGCTGACTGGATGCCACGAAATCTTGACCGCCGTGTGGAAATTGTATTTCCGGTAGAAGATGAACGTATTAAGAAAGAAATCCTGTATGTACTGGATCTGGAATTCCGTGATAATGTAAAGGCGCATATTCTGCAGCCGGACGGCACTTATGAAAAACAGGACAAGAGAGGAAAGGTTATTGTGAATTCCCAGATGGAATTCTGTAAGGAAGCACAGGCAAAAGCCAAAAAACAGAAGCATGAAGAGAAAAAACATGCTCGTGTATTTATCCCGGCAGAACCTGTGGCTGATCCGGAAGAATGATTTTCGAATCAGAAATGAATGAGAGGAAAGAGAAAAAATGAATAACGAAAAAGAAAGCTTTCTGAAAAGAAAGAACGTGATCATATCCTTCAAAAGGTATGGCATTGATGCAATGGGCTCTATGGCATTGGGCCTTTTTGCGTCACTTCTGATCGGTACGATCATAAATACGATCGGACAGAATGTGTGTCCGGGAAGTTTTGTGTCAGAAAAGCTGCTGGAGATTGGCGGTTATGCGACCAGTGTGACCGGTGCGGCAATGGCACTTGCAATTGGACATGCACTTCAGGCACCACCATTGGTTATGTATTCGCTGTGTGCGGTCGGAGCTGCCTGTAATGCAATTGGTGGTTCCGGTGGTCCGTTGGCGGTGTTTTTTGTCGCAGTGATCACATGTGAGATCGGTAAACTGGTATCTAAGGAAACAAAAATAGATATCATAGTGACGCCGGCAGTGACTGTGATCGTTGGAGTGGTTCTTGCGATGCTTCTTGCACCGGTCTGCAAAAATATCTGTGATGCACTTGGAGCATTTATCGGATGGGCAACAGATCTTCGTCCGTTCTGGATGGGAATGATCATCTCTGTGGTTGTTGGAATCGTGCTGACACTTCCAATCAGCTCAGCGGCAATCTGCGCTGCGGTAGGAATCAGTGGAGGAGCAGTGCTTGCAGGACTTGCTGACGGCAGTGTGACAATGGAAGTCTGGAATGGTCTGGCACTTGCAGGTGGAGCTGCGACAGCAGGATGTTGTGCACATATGCTTGGCTTTGCAATCCTAAGCTTTCCGGATAATGGAGTTGGCGGATTTGTGGCACAGGGACTTGGAACTTCCATGCTCCAGGTTCCGAACCTTATGAAGAAACCTGTCCTGTGGCTGCCACCGGTGATCACTTCTGCGATTACAGGGCCGATTGCCACCTGCGTGTTCCATATGAGAAACAACGGACCGGCAATTTCTTCCGGAATGGGTACTTCCGGACTGGTAGGACCAATCGGGGTTGTTACCGGATGGACACAGATGCCGGAAGGATACCAGACAGGAGCGTTTGAGTGGATTGGCATGATTTTGATCTGCTTTGTACTTCCGCTTCTGATCACATGGGTGATCGGCAAGATTTTTCGTGCCAGAGGAATTATCAAGCCGGGTGATCTCAAGATAGACCTGGGCTAAAATAAGCGAAAAAACTGCTTTTTTGAAATTTTTAAAAAAAATTAAAAAAAGGCTTGCATTTTCCGAGAAGCTGATATATACTAAGCAAGTCGGTTGACGCAAGGCCAGTTGGTCAAGGGGTTAAGACGTCGCCCTCTCACGGCGAAAACACGGGTTCGATTCCCGTACTGGCTGCTAGGAACTTCCGAAGTGATTCGGAAGTTTTTTTGTTGTCTGAATATATTTCTGCCGCCTGGGTTATGCCTTCTTTTTTTATGCAAAAAGACGCCGCAAAGCGACTTTTTTCGTCAACCTTGCGGCGTCTGGATTCAGACTTTAGAAGTCAGAATCTTAATTTTTTTACTGAAAATCTTCGAAAGCAAGTGCATCGGCGTCAGCTTCTGCATTTTTCCATATTGCAATCTCACATCACAATACAGCGGCTTTCCTTATTTTTCCTAATTCACTTCAACTTCTTATTCTTCCACATCCTCCGCCGGTTCTGCCGGGATGAAGACTCTGGAATTTTCATGTTTTTCTTTTTTCTTTAACGCTTCTGCTTTCTCAGTGGCCTCCCTGCAGAATTCCATCTGGGAATTGATCAGAAGCTTGCCTCTCTTGTCCTGCTTCTCGTAAGTTCCATCAGGCTGAAGAATATGGGCTTTCACATTATCACGGAACTCCAGATCCAGAACATGCTTGATCTCATTCTTGATCTGCTCGTCCTCAACCGGGAAAACAATCTCCACACGGCGGTCTAGGTTACGAGGCATCCAGTCCGCGCTTCCCATATAAATCTCGTCGCTGCCATTATTGTGGAAATAGAAGATACGGCTGTGCTCCAGGAAGTTTCCTACAATGGAACGTACATGGATATTCTCGCTCACACCCGGGATTCCCACTCTCAGACAGCAGATGCCTCGGATCAGCAGGTAAATCTGCACGCCACAGGAAGATGCATGATAAAGAGCTGCAATGATCTTCGGATCACAAAGAGAGTTCATCTTCGCTACGATCATAGCCGGCATTCCTTTCTTCGCGTGCTCTGCCTCTCTCTCGATCAGCTTCAGGAAACGATCCTTCATCCAGATTGGTGCCACGATTAGACGATTCCAGTTCTTCGGCTCAGAATATCCGGAAAGCATGTTAAACATTGCAGTTGCATCCTCGCCGAAGCGCTCGTCACAGGTAAAAATGCCGCAGTCTGTATAAAGCTTTGCAGTGGAGTCGTTATAGTTACCAGTTGCCAGATGGACATAACGGCGGATTCCGGTGTCCTCACGGCGAACCACCAAAGTAATCTTACTGTGTGTTTTCAGACCAACCAGACCATAAATAACATGGCAGCCTGCTTTTTCCAGCATTTTCGCCCACACAATATTGTGTTCCTCATCAAAACGTGCCTTCAGCTCTACCAGAACCGAAACCTGTTTGCCATTCTCCGCTGCCTGGGCAAGTGCTGCAATGATCGGGGAATTTCCGCTGACACGGTACAACGTCTGCTTAATCGCCAGCACATCCGGATCCTTTGCCGCCTGGCGTACAAAATTTACAACCGGGTCAAAGCTCATATATGGGTGGTGTAAGAATACATCGCCCTCACGGATCACCTGAAAAATATCCTTGCTGGTATCTGCAAATGCAGGCACCACAGCAGGGGTATATTTCGGCTCTTTGTACTGCTCAAAGCCATCCTGTCCATAAACCTTCATCAGCATGGTAAGATCCAGTGGTCCGTTAATATAGAAAATATCCTCTTCTTTAATGTCAAATTCCTTTTTCAGAATGCCAAGAAGTCTGGAGTCCGTTTTATCTTCCACTTCCAGGCGGATCACCTCACCCCACTGGCGCTTCTTCAGCTGCTTCTGGATTTCCACCAGAAGATCCTCCGCCCCATCCTCATCTATGGAAAGATCCGCATTTCTCATAATACGGTAAGGATGTGCACAAACCACATCATATCCAAGGAAAAGCTTGTCAATATTGCGCTCGATAATCTCCTCGAGAAGGATCACAGTCGTGTCCTCTTTATTCCCGGATGGAATGACAACCACACGCGGCAGTACAGATGGCACCTGAACAGTGGCAAATACCAGTACATCCTTGCCCTTTTTCTTATCCTTCTTGGAAATCAAGGCGCCAATATTCAATGTCTTATTTCGAATCAATGGGAAAGGTCTGGAAGAATCCATTGCCATAGGAGTAAGAACCGGATAAACATTATCCTCGAAATAACGGTCCACATACTCCTGCTGTTCTTCATTTAATTTCTCATGCTCCATCACCAGGTGAAGTCCTACCTTCTCCAGTGCCGGAAGAAGGGAACGGTTCAGAGTGCTGTACTGGGAACGGACGAGTTCATGTGTCTGGACACTGATCTCCTTCAGCTGCTCTTTTGGTCCCATTCCTGCAATATCTGTTTTCTCATAGCCGGCATGAACCTGGTCCTTCAGAGAAGCCACACGAACCATGTAAAACTCATCCAGATTGGAAGATACAATGCTGGTAAATTTCAGTCTTTCAAACAATGGCAGACTTTTATCTCTTGCTTCTGAGAGAACACGGTCGTCAAACTTCAGCCAGCTCAACTCCCTGTTCACAAAATACTCCGGTTTTTCAAAATTTTTCAGATCCATTGTGCCCCTCCTCACACTTTTCGCTTACGTCTGAATACCAGACGGATACCAAATACCTCTTCAAAAAATTCAACTTTATCCATAAGAAGTCCAAGCTCCAGGGAGATATCCTGCTCAGAATCAACTGTAAGAAGCAGAGTTCTGTCCTTCAGCACAGCCTTCATATTCTTTACCTTCTGATAATGGCTGCGATCCATGGCATTTGCAATACGAAGGATTGCAGTCAGCTTGGCAATCAGAAGATATACGGAACGATCCATTCCGACCTCTCCTGCGATCTCGCTGTAATAAACAAATTCTGTGGTATTGTAGCGCACCGCATTTGCGATGATCTGACGTTCTTCTGTGGAAAGTCCGATGATCTCCGTAGCCATAATGATCTGATAGGAACACTCTGCCACATCTCCCATGCTGATATATTTGCCACAGTCATGAAGCTGCACTGCGATCTGAAGAAGCAGACGCTCTCTGTCTCCCATTCCGTGCACTTTCTTCATGCTGTCAAAAATCGCCAGGGCAAGGTCGGTAGTGCCCTTAATATGATCCTTTCCAGTAGAATAACGTTTGGCAATGTTTCTGGCTGCCACCAGAATATCATTTTCAAAATTATGTGCGCTCTTAATAAAATTCTTCTTTTCCCCGAAATCATAGGCAATGCCATCAAGAAGAGATACACCTGGCATCCAAAGCGCTTCTGCATTGAAAAGATCCATAAAATCTTTACAGATAACCATAGTTGGCACGATCAAAGCGGCATACTCCGGATCAATATCCATTTCCTCTGACAGTGAAGTCTCGGTCTTATAAACCGTATTCTCATACCGCTTCTCGAATTCAGCCCGTGTAATAATGTTATCCTGTCTCTCCTCACGGAAAATAGTCTCAGTAAGAAAATCCCCCATAAGGATCAAATTCTTTATCTCGCGGTCTTTCAGATAAAGACGCTTAAACCCGGTCAGGTCATTACGGATAAACTCCTCCACCAGCTGTGCATAATTCGTATTGGTTTTCTCCAGCTCCTTCAGACGTTGGCGGATACGCACGCTTCCCATTTTCAGGCTCTGGGTGGTTACAAGCGCATCTTTGTCAAACAGGGAAATCTGCAGGTTTCCACCGCCCACATCCAGAATAGCGGTTCCTTTCTGGATCATTTTCTTAAAGCCATTCTCAATGGCCGCAATAGATTTATAGCCCAGAAAATGCTGCTCGGCATTGCTTAAAACCTCCACATGAATTCCGGTTCTTCTGAAAATCTGTTCAATGATAATCAGCGGATTCTTCATCTCACGGAAAACACTTGTGGTACAGGCGCGGTATTCTTTCACACCGTACTCTGCCATGATCCTCTTAAAGTCGTTAAGTACTTCACAAATAGTATCTACCTTATCCACTTCCATGGTTCCGCCGGAATATACCCCTACTCCAAGATTCAGACGATACCGGATATCGTCCACAGTCCGGAAACCACCCTTTTTGGAAAATTCAAAAATTTTCATGGTGATCTCATAGGAACTGATATCAATTGCCGCAAATGTGGTCACTGCCATACTTTTCTCCCTCCTGCCAAGGATTATTTCTTCTGTCTGTGCCTGTAAGTCAGACACAAGCAAAAGCTTTTTCTATTGTACTGCCCGCTTTTGCCAAAACCTAGAGCGTGTTTGAAATAACTATACCACTCACTTGTCTGTGAATCCGATTACACAAGTACAAATTTCAGATAATCTCTGATATTCTTTTACTGTTCCTCACTTGTTCCCAGAACATGATCAATAAACTGCTGCGCCGTTCTTCCAGTGAGACCGCCGTGAGAAAGCTCCCAGGCGTTTGCCTTCATCAGAAGCTCCTCTGCAGGCATTGTAACACCATAGCGCTCTGCAAGTGTAGTAACAATATTCTGGAATTCCTTCTTGTTCGGTGCACCGAAATAAATCCGCACGCCAAAACGGTAAACCAGGGAGAGCTTCTCCTGCACAGTATCGGAGGAATGCAGATCTTCATCGTCTGCCACCTCCAGCTTATCCCCGGATTTCTCCCGAACAAGATGACGTCTGTTGCTGGTTGCATAGATCAGAATATTGTCCGGTTTTTTCTCAAGGCCGCCCTCGATCACTGCTTTCAGATATTTATATTCGATTTCAAATTCCTCAAAGGAAAGATCATCCATATAAAGAATAAATTTGTAATTACGGTTTTTAATCTGTGCGATCACATCATTCAGATCCTGGAACTGGTGCTTGTACACCTCGATAATGCGAAGTCCTTCGTCATAATAACGGTTCAGGATACCTTTGATGCTGGAAGATTTGCCAGTTCCTGCATCACCAAAAAGCAGGCAGTTATTGGCCTTTCTTCCTCTTACAAAAGCCTCCGTGTTCTCGATCAGCTTCTGCTTGGGGATTTCATATCCAACCAGATCATCCAGATTCACATGAGCGATTCTGGTAATCGGTACGATCATCGGCTTGCCATCCTTACCATGCTCAATACGAAATGCCTTGTTCAATCCCAACTTGCCTACACCGAAATCTTTGTAAAACTGCACCATATCTGCCATAAACTCTTCCACTGTAGAAGCCTCTGCCAGTGTTTTGCTCATATCACAGATTCTGTCGCAAATACGCTGGTTGTATACCTTGCTGTTGCATCCTGTATTCACATAATTACAGAGAAAATCAGCACAGTCTGTTCCAAACACCCTGTCAAAAACAGAAAGATCATAGTCATAGAGTTCTTTGAAAATTCCAAAATCATGAAGAGCCAGATGGTTAATGCCTCCCTCAACTCCCCATCTGATCCCGGATGCGGTGCTGACTGCATTCTCGTGATTGACAAGACGCTGTGTAAGATAATTGTGCCCCAGC
>ENA-OQKO01001314-OQKO01001314.1-human-gut-metagenome-genome-assembly--contig:-NODE-1314-length-15424-cov-3.672812_pt1 | contig 15424 bp, 10 predicted proteins | sample MGYA00242777_ERZ504796 | MGnify/ENA primary metagenome ERZ504796 (study PRJEB26092, sample SAMD00036404) | human gut metagenome | host: Homo sapiens | study: EMG produced TPA metagenomics assembly of... | reverse complement strand
GCCATGTGGCCATTGCCAAAGAAAACGGCAAGTCTGTTGATGAGCTCCATGCGATTTTCAAGAAGGTCATGGAAGGCACAGGCAAGTGCAGCGGTAGGAAAGAAGAAGCAGTTTCAAAATGCCACGGCCGTTACCCGATTCCCGAAGATGAAGAAGGCAAAAAGCGCTATGAATCCGCTTTGCGTCATGTGGCCATTGCCAAAGAAAACGGCAAGTCTGTTGATGAGCTCCATGCGATTTTCAAGAAGGTCATGGAAGGCACAGGCAAGTGCAGCGGCAGAAAGCAGTAATCCTTTACCGGAAGCAGAAGATATGACATGAAATTTGTGTCATATCTTTTTTCATGCTGAAAATCCCGGCGATCTCTTGCGAAAGAAGACCGGCAGGTATTTTTGTACATTTCCCACAAAAAAACAGGAGCGCCACTCCCGTTTTTTTACAAAAAGTTCTGCCTTTCTCCGGTAGGATATTTTACAGAATTATTTCTTTTGTTTTTCCATTTCTTTCAGGCAGTCGATGGCAAATTTTGCGTAAATCGCCGCCCCGTCCGGAAATACATCTTCGTCCACGTCAAAGGCCGGGTGATGATGAACGCAGCAAATTCCCTTTTCCATATTTCTCCCGCCGAGGAATCCGAACACGCCGGGAATGGTTTCCATATAAACGGCGAAATCTTCCGCCCCCATTTCCTTTTCCATGGGAACCAGTGCCTTTTCGCCCATGACAGCTGCCGCTGCTCTCCGCGCGATACGGTTCAGAGAAATATGTTCATTTACTAAGGGAGCCGGGCCGAAGAAGTATGTGCTTTCCGCTTCGCAGCCGTAGCCTTCGGCGATACCTTCCGCCGCCGCCTTGATCATATCAGGGAGCCCTTTACGGAATTTCTTGTTGAAAGTACGGGTCGTACCGACGAGTTCCACTTCTTCCGCGATAATATTGCTTTGTGTTCCTCCATTCATCATCCCCACGGTCAGGACGAAAGTATTCTGCGGATCCGTACGCCGGCTTACCAGTGTCTGCAGCCCCATGACCACCGCAGCGGCAGCCACGACGGCATCGGCGCCTTTATCCGGCTCGCTTCCGTGAGCAGCTTTCCCTTTGATTTTCACAGTAAAACGGTCACTGCACGCCATCCGTTCCCCATCTTCGAAATTGACCTTGCCCGCGTCAAGAGTCGCCCAGATATGCATACCGAATATGGCATCCACATCGCTTAAAGAACCGTTTTCCACGTAATGGCGGGATTCCGTCCCTATTTCTTCCGCCATCTGGAAAAGAAGTTTCACGGTACCATGGATTTCTTCCCGATGGGCGCTTAATATTTTCGCCGCCCCAAGGAGCATGGCGGTATGGCAGTCATGGCCGCAGGCATGCATGACTCCCGCATTTTGCGATGCATACTCTTTCGTAAGATCTGCCTCCTGTATGGGAAGCGCGTCTATATCGGCACGAAGAGCCACCGTACCGCCGTCATGCCCGCCGCGGATAACGCCGATACAGCCTGTAATATCGCTGAACGTCATCACCTCGATCCCCATCTTTTCCAATTCTTCTGTGATACGCTTTGTTGTTTCCACCTCATGACGGCCCAGTTCGGGATGGACATGGAAATGGCGGCGCAATGCCGTAATATATTCTTTTTCTCCATAAGCAAGCGCTTTGATATCCATCATGGCCGCGCCTCCTTTTCCAGATAATCATAAGCAAACTTTGCAAACAGTGCCGCGCCCTTATCCAATATTTCATCATTTACACGGAAATCTTTGGAATGGAGCGGATAAACAGTTCCTTTTTCTTCGTTATGGTAGCCGAGGAAACAAAGAACGGAAGGCACTTTTTCCATAATGACGGCAAAATCTTCCGAACCCATCTTTTGTTTCATCAATGCGAAGCAGTCCCCGTAGAGCGTTTCCACCGCATTATGAGCCGCCAGCCTGATGGATTCATAGTCATTGATGGCTGCCGGTTCACTCGTATCAACAGCCACAGAAACATGGCACCCCATGGCTTCTGCCGTTCCTTTTGCCATGGCTTCCAGCCGTTTCGGCATCGACGCGAATAAATCCCTGTCAAAGGTACGTATCGTCCCTTTCATGACGACTTCATCCGCCACGATATTGAACTGCGAACCGGCACGGACGGAACCGATGGAAACGACAAGCGGACGGAGCGGAGAGTGCTGCCGGCTTACAAGGGTCTGCAGATTCATAATGACCGCGCTCGCCGCCACAATCGCATCATGTCCCAGATGAGGCATCGAACCGTGAGTCGCCGTACCATGAACGGTAAGGGTAAAATCCGTGCATGATGCCATACGGGGACCCGCTTCGATACTGAACGTTCCCTCCGGTATTTCATTCATCATGTGTATCGCCATCGCCGCATCCACGCCGTCAAGACACCCGTGATCCAAATAGTAATTCGCGCCATGCCCCGACTCTTCCGCTGACTGGAAAAGAGATTTCACGGTTCCTCTCAGTGCATCACGATAGGCAGACAGAATTTTCGCCGCCCCCAGGAGCATGGCGCTGTGGCAGTCATGACCGCAGGCATGCATGACACCCGCATGGACGGAACAAAAATCAAGCTCATTTTCTTCCCGGATCCCAAGGGCATCGATATCCGCACGGAGGAGGACAGTCTTCCCTGCCCGGCCGCCTTTCAGGACACCGATCAATCCGTAGTAATCAGAAAAACGGATCACTTCGATACCCATACTTTCCAATTCTTTTTGGATATATTCCGTCGTTTCTTTTTCCCGGAATGAAAGTTCGGGATACTGATGGATATGACGGCGGTGATTTTGTATATACGGCAGAAGTTCCGCCGCTTCACGGGCAAAATCCATAATATTTTCCTTTCTTTAAAACAAAGGCAGGCAGAGAAGCCCCGCCTGCGCTGAAAATCAATTACGGCAGATAGATGCCGCCGCCCGGCCCCAGCGGCAGGTCAAGGATGACCCATACTGCCAGCAGAACAATCCACGCGGCAGTGAAAGCAATGGAATAAGGCAGCATGTTCGCGATAATCGTTCCCATGCCCGTATCTTTTTCATAACGGCGGACAAAGCCGAGAATAAGGGGAAAATAGTAGAACAGCGGTGACAGCGGGTTCGTGATGGAATCACCGATACGGTACGCCACCTGGGTCACCGCAGGATCATAGCCGAGAATCATCATCATCGGTACCATGACCGGTGCAAGGATTGCCCACTTGGCCGAAGCAGAGCCGATAAAAATATTCACAATGCAGGACACGATAACCAATCCGATAATCAGCGGGATACCTGTAAAATTCATCGCCTGCAGAAGCCCCGCCCCTTTGATGGCAAGAACCGCCCCTAAATTGGACCATGCAAAATAACTGGTAAACTGCGCGCAGAAGAAGCACAGAAGGATATAGGATGAAATATCTTTGAAGGCCTGGGAAATATCGGTAAACATGTCCTTATCATTTTTATATTTCCCTGAAGCGAATCCGTAAACGGCGCCCGGGATGAAGAGTACCAGTGTTACCGTAAGAATGATGCCTGTCATAAAGGGAGATTTCCCGTCCATGACAGAGCCTGTCTGGGGATCGCCGAGAATCGGATTATCGCCGATGCAAAGGAGCACCAGAACGATAATGCCGATAACGGTGGCAATGACAGCTTTTGTCACAGCCGCACTTTTCTTTGGTGTGAGATTGAGTGTATCCGCATCAAGTTCATATTTTGACAAATCCGCACCTGCGAAACGGGGCGCCATGAACTTCTCCGTAACGAACGTTCCTACAAGGGAAAGAACGATGCAGGAAGCAACAAGGAAGTAATAATTAATGGCTGGCGACTCCGCATAGTTCGGATCAATCATCTGCGCCGCCGCTTCGGTAAAACCGTAAGCAAGGGAATCAGACATACCGATCATCAGGTTGGCGCAGAACCCAGCTGCCACGCTGGCATAACCGCAGAATACACCAAGGAGCGGATGGCGCCCCATACCAAGGAAAATAACGCCCGCCACAGGAGGCAATACGACAAATGCCGCATCCCCCGCCACGTTACCGTTGATTCCGATAAGAATAATGGTAAAAGTAACGATGGCAGGTGCCGCGCTGCCTAGTACTTTCTGCATAAAAGCCGCAAGGAAACCGCTCTTTTCAGCTACACCTGCGCCGATGACGCAGACGAGTACCATACCCAGCGGAGCAAATCCGGAGAAGTTGGACACCGCCTTGGACCAGATCATCCGGAACCCGTCAACAGTCAGTAAATTCACGACCTTAATGACCTTGTGTGTTCCGGGATGGACGGCAGACGCCCCCATCGCGCCGAATACCGCTGACAGGACAAGCACCAAAACCGCCAGCAGGATAAATAATGTAGCCGGATCAGGAAGTTTATTTCCCGCGGCTTCGACAGTATTTAAGAATCTGTCCATCAATGAATTCTTCGCTACAGGCTCCGCCATTTTGAATCCTCCTTTATAAACTTGCTGCCTTTCTCCCAATAAAAAAAGACCTCCATGCACAGGCAAGACAACCGTCCCGTGTACAGAATCCCCATCGATTACAGACAGCCCATATGAACTTGATTAGAGTATACCATATATAAAATCCCTTATCAAACCGCTTTTCATTTTCCCCTGCCGCAAAAAAAAGAAGCAGCAGTGCCGCTTCAAAAAGGGGGAGGCACCATCGCGCCTCAAATGAGAACTATATAATAACATCATGTCGATGCTATTACCAAAGAGGGGGGAGAACGATGATGGTATTTCCCTGTTACCACCATCGTTCCAAGGAGGGTGAACCATGGCCAGCCGGGCCGGCAGTAATCATCCATAGTTCAAGCACGAATATATGTCTGCTCCGTTTCCGGAGTTACCGTAAAAAGGGGGAACGATGACTTTTCCCTGCCGCCATCGTTCGGAGAAAGTGAACCTTGCAAGTTATCCCTGCAAGTATATGTAAAGCCGTTTCCGGCATTACAACGAATATACAGAAACGCCTCTCGGGCTGTTCCTGAAAGGATGAACGATCGTATTTCCCTTTACCATCGTTCTTGAGAGAACCTACAAAAAAATCCATCCCTGCTGATGTACGGATGGATACTTTGCGCGTTAAAATCAATACACGCTACCTCCCCATCACTCGCAGGTCAAACAGTAGTAAAAACAGGCAGTTCTCCTGACTTTGCTTCATCGCTTGTCCGGTCTTCCCAATTCCTCAGTGACTTTCATCGGATTCGCTCGGCATTACAGTGGCGGGACCGTGCCGGTATCTCACCGGTCTTCCCTATTAAGCCTTTACAGGCACCTGTTCCTTATTATGCAGTTTCTCCTCTGCCGAATAGACTTCGCCAATAAAAAACCTCTTTACACGAACGCAAAGAGACTATATAAGATCTCCTTCCCATCGCTCGTGGGTCAAACGGTGATTTCAAACAGGCAGTTCTCCTGACTCTGCTTCATCGCTTGTCCGGTCTTCCCAATTTCTCAGTGACATCATCAGACTTGCTCGGCATTACAGTGGCGGGACCGTGTCGGCATCGCACCGATCTTCCCTATTAAGCCTTTACAGGCACCTGTTTTCCTATTCGGTTGTCCTAATGATATCACTCTATAAAGCTTCTGTCAATGATAAAATGATTGTTCCGAGCGCATGATCAGAGCAAACCAATTCATATCGTTTCAGGTGAGGATTTCCAGTGTTCCCGCCTCTTCTAAAAGTTTGATATCGATAGGAGAATAGGTATCTGGATATTTCCTGAGAAAATATTGTTCTTCTTCCGGTGCGGCATAAAAGTTTTCCAGGCGTCTGGCTTCTGTGCGGATCGGCGGCCGTATATTTTTCTCATTTTCATACTCATTGAAAACAAGACAGGATTCGCTCATGGGCCTCGAGTTGCCCCTGTTCTGGTAGTAGGCCATATAGTAGGTAATCTGCGGCGTATCTTCTCCTGATACGTAATAGATGCCTGTCCTGTAATGGGATCCGGTGCATTTCCCCTGGATACCGTCGGTGTAGGGATTGACTATGGTAAAAAACACAGAGAGCAATGTCCCTATATCTATTTTTTTCGGGTTATAGGTTACTTTTACACATTCTACCGCCTGTACTTTTCCATTTTCCACGTCTTCTTTCCGCGGATTCGGTACAGAGCTGTTGGCAAATCCCGCGGTTGTCTCCACAACGCCTTTTATACGGGAAAATACTTCCTGCACTCCATAGTAGGGACCGCCCGCAAGATACAAGTCTTTCACGGCAATTCCTCCTTTTCTGCTGTCTTCGTTTCTGACAAATTCATATCATATTTCATGATAAAAATGAAGAATCCCCCCGAGGTCCTCCCCCGGGGTTTTTCTCCACACTTATTATTTCTTTAATGTTTTGTTTCTTCCAGGTGGCGCGCGGCAGCCCTATCCATATCAAAGACACGGATGAGTTCCGTAACCGCCTGGCTGGGTGACACGACACCAGTCAATACCGCCGCACGGACTTCCGGCAGGCGGCTCTTGATAATCGGATCTTCAAAGAACAAATTATGAAGATGTTCTTCAATCATACTACGTACCCAGGAAAGAGTCTGACGCTGGCGCCGGTTCTCAAAGACGCCTGATTTTTTGGTGACTTTCTCAAACTCGCGCATAACTGCCCAAAGCTCAAGCAGTCCTGTTTTCTTCAAGGCCGAGCAGCGATAAGCATGGGTCTGCCAGCCTTCTGTGGCGGGGCGAATAAATTCTACCATCCGTTCATATTCCCCCTGGGTGACTTTCGCCCGTTCCAGGTTGTCGCCATCGGCCTTGTTGACCACGATGGCGTCCGCCAATTCCATAATCCCCTTTTTGATGCCCTGCAGATCGTCCCCTGCGCCTGTCAATACGACAAGCATAAAGAAGTCGACCATATCGCGTACTGTCGTTTCCGACTGCCCGACCCCGACAGTTTCCACAAGGATGACATCGTAGCCTGCCGCTTCACAAAGCAGCATAGTCTCACGGCTCTTGCGGGTTACACCACCCAGCGTCCCCTTAGAGGGAGAAGGACGTATGAAACAGTTCGGTTCTCTGGAGAGATTCTGCATACGTGTTTTGTCCCCTAAGATGGATCCGCCGGTAATGGTGCTTGTCGGGTCGACTGCCAGCGCCGCCACTTTGTAGCCTTGCTGGCAAAGCATTGTACCAAAAGATTCGATGAAACTACTCTTGCCTGCACCGGGCACACCGGTAATCCCGATACGGAGCGCATGGCCCGTGCGGGGCAAAAGAGCCTGGAGCACGCGCTGTGCCTTGTCGAAATCCTTGGGAGCATTACTTTCGATAAGGGTAATGGCTTTAGAGAGGATCATGCGATCCCCCTTTGCCACCCCTTCGACGTATTCTTCGATAGACATTTTCTTACGAAGCGGCACTTTTCTCAAATGCACGGCATCCGGATATTCTTTGGCACCGGTCACACTGTTTACGGCACTGTCGATCCCCCGCACGACGGAACATGCAAATTCCGGGTTCGGTTCTTCAGGCACCCAGCTGGGTCTCAAGTCATCATCGTTCTTGGACATAATACTTACCTTAACCTTCCTTGGCTTCCGCCTCAGCGCGGTCTACGAGCATGTGGAGCAGCTTAATGCAGCATTCTGGAATGTTTGTGCCCGGTCCGAAGATCGCCTGTGCGCCATGATCGTAGAGGTATTGATAATCCTGTGCAGGAATAACACCGCCGATGCAGACAAGGATATCTTCACGGCCGCGTTTTTTCAGTTCTTCTACGATAGCCGGCAAGAGGGTCTTGTGACCTGCCGCAAGAGAGGAAAAGCCAACCATATGGACGTCGTTATCCACAGCATCCTGTGCCGCTTCTTCCGGCGTCTGGAACAGCGGTCCTACGTCGACGTCCCAGCCCATATCGGCAAAGGATGTGGCGAGAACCTTCTGGCCTCTGTCGTGTCCGTCCTGTCCCATCTTAGCCAGGAAAATACGGGGACGGCGGCCTTCCAATGCTTCAAATCTGTCGGCCAGTTTCTTTGCTTCTTCCAGTTTCGCGGAACCGTCAAATTCGCTGGAATATACACCAGAAATCGTATGAATGGTAGCGTTGAAACGGCCGGATACTTTTTCAACCGCATCGGAAATTTCACCGAGGGACGCACGGTCATGAGCCGCCTGTACCGCAAGTTCAAGCAGGTTGCCGTTTTCACGGCTTTCTGCCGCTTTAGTGATTGCTTCCAGATCGCGGGCAACAGCTTCGGGATCACGGATGCTTCTCAGTTTTTCCAGACGTTTAATCTGTGCATTACGGACAGCGGTATTGTCGATGGACAGTACGTTCAGCGGATCTTCCTTCGCCAGACGGTACTTGTTCAAGCCGACAATGGTTTCCTTGCCGCTGTCGATATCCGCCTGACGGCGGGCAGCGCATTCTTCGATACGCATTTTCGGCAGGCCGGTGGAAATCGCTTTTGCCATACCGCCCAAGGCTTCGACTTCCTGGATATGCGCCCAGGCACGACGGATGATTTCATTTGTCAGATATTCTACATAGTAGGAACCGCCCCACGGATCAATGATCTTGCAGGCTTTCGTTTCATCCTGGATATAAAGCTGTGTATTACGTGCCAGACGTGCGGAAAAGTCGGTCGGCAGTGCGATAGCTTCGTCAAGTGCGTTAGTATGGAGAGACTGGGTATGGCCCAGAGCCGCAGACATGGCTTCCATACAAGTACGGGCAATATTATTGAAAGGATCCTGTTCCGTCAGCGACCAGCCGGATGTCTGGGAATGGGTACGGAGCGCCATGGATTTCGGATTCTTCGCACCGAACTGTTTCAGAATCTTTGCCCAGAGGACGCGGGCCGCTCTCATCTTTGCGATTTCCATAAAATAGTTCTTGCCCTGATCCCAGAAGAAGGACAGACGTTTAGCGAAGGCATCGACCGGAAGACCCGCCTTTTCACCGCAACGGATGTATTCCATGCCGTCTGCCAGCGTATAACCGATTTCAAGGTCACAGGTAGCGCCGCATTCCTGGATATGGTAACCGGAAATGGAGATACTGTTGAACTTCGGCATATAGTTGGTGGTATATTCGAAAATATCACCGATGATACGCATGGACATGGCAGGCGGATAAATGTAAGTATTACGAACCATGAACTCTTTCAGGATATCATTCTGGATCGTGCCTGCCAGAATCTTCTTGTCTACGCCCTGTTCAATACCGGCACTGATGAAGAATGCCAGAATCGGAAGAACGGCACCGTTCATTGTCATGGATACGGACATCTGGTCCAGCGGAATGCCTGCGAAGAGGATATTCATATCAAGCATGGAGCAGACGGATACGCCTGCTTTGCCGACGTCACCGATAACACGGGGATTATCCGCATCATAGCCGCGGTGGGTCGGAAGGTCAAATGCGATAGACAGCCCTTTCTGGCCTGCCGCCAGGTTTCTGCGGTAGAACGCATTAGATTCTTCAGCAGTGGAGAACCCTGCGTACTGGCGTACCGTCCATGGGCGGAATACATACATCGTGGAGTAAGGTCCGCGGAGGAACGGAGGGATACCGCTCATGTAATCCAAGTGGTTGCACTGGTCATACACATCTTTGCCGTAGAGCGGACCTACAGGAATACGTTCCATCGTATTTTCATAGAGAGCATCATAATTTTTGCCCGTCGTTTTTTCCAGTTCCGCTTTCCATTCGTCATAAGAACAATGGGGATGTTCTTCAAGGTTTAATTTTGTAAAATCGGGGTTCATTGCCATCTTATTTTACCTCCTCTTCCGTAATCTTCATGCCTTTTTTCTGCTTGAGCAGACGGAGGAGAGCGTGGCAGTTTGCTTTGACGCTGATAAATTCATCAACGCCGGCGTCACGATATACCGCTTCCATATCTTTCGGAGCAGCACCTGCAAGGAAAAGCGTTCCTTCTCCCAGAACTTCCTTCAAACGCGGCGCCAGCGCCGGCACATCTTCCGGATAAGTAGCGTCAGTGGAGCAGATGACGGCACAGTCATAAGGAGTCCCCTGATCGTCACAGCCTGCCTTCAGTGCTTCCACACACTTATCCCAGCGTGAACCCGGCTTATCTTCATCATCCTGGAAGCCGTTATTCAAATGAACGCTGAATTCGCCGACCTGCAAGAAGCTGGTAGAGAAATCAGCTCTCGCCTTATGCTGCGGAATCGGTCCCATATTGGCCAGGAATATTTCCACATTCTTGCTGGTTTCCTTTTTAAACGCCTGTGTGTCAAAGCGGAGTTTTTCAAAACGTTCGGTCCAGCGGTGCGCGTAAATCTTTCTCACTTCGATGGAATCCGCTTTGGCGGCTCTTGCTGTGCGTACTTCAGAAATTGTAGCGCCGGCGGAGAATGCGGCAATTGCCTTCTCAACGATGTCGGTATCGGCTGCTTTCAGTTCTTCCAGCTTTTCCTTCAGGAAATCTTTGTCCATATCGGCACGATATTTCTCAACGCCTTCAGACAGTTCTTTTTTCAGCGCCGGTACATCTTCCGGACGCGGATCAAGAAGTTCTTCCGTCATATTCGGATACATATTTGTCCCGACAGCGCTGTCCTTGCGGAGGTCAAGCGCTTTGAAACGCTGTTTCAGGATTTCAAGAATCTGCTGCTGCGGATATTCTTCTTTAAGAGCTTTCAGGATACCGCCAAGAGATTCGATTTTCTGGAATTCTCCCCAGATTTTTTCAGCCATTTCCTTGGTCAGTGCTTCAATCCCCCAGGAACCGCCGGCCGGATCGATCGGACGAAGCATGCCGAATTCTTCCTGCAGCATGATGTGTACGTTTCTTGCGATACGGCGGGAGAATTCATCACCCTTGCGTACCGTTGCGTCATAAGGATCATTTTCATAAGAATCAACACCACCGACAACTGCAGAGAAAATCTGGGTCGTTTCACGAAGCATATTTACACCGATATCGAAAATCGTCTTGGTAAACATCGCCGGACGGGCATGGATTTTGCAGGAACGGTCTTTTTCTTCGGCGCCGAAGGCTTTCATGATATTAGACCATACCTGGCGGGCAGCACGGAGCTTGGCAATTTCAATGTAGAAAGTGGCGCCTGTATTAAATGCGAACTGCAGGGACTGGGCAATATCATGGATATCGATGCCACGCTTCTGCATTTCACGGATATATTCAACAGCGATAGCAAAAGTATAAGCCACTTCCTGTACGGCATTCGCACCACCATTGGAGAAAATATCGCTTCTGACGAAAATGGTGCGGAGCTGCGGCGCATTCTTTCTCGTCCAGCGGATAGATTCCGCCATTTCATCATATAATTCTTCCAGCGGCTGGTTCAGCTTTCCTCTCTTGATCAGCTGGGCAATCGGGTTCGCTCCGATAACACCTTTCACTTTGCTGACATCTTTTCCCTTAGCCTTCAATGTCGCGGCTACCAATGCCAGCATACGGAGAGAGGAAGTACCGGCATACATCATAAACGGGATCTTTTCCATATCAAGACCGTCAAGCAGGGTATGCATATCTTCCAGCGCGGTAATGCTTACGCCTATATCGCCCGGCTTTTCGGCATCCATGACATCAATGCCGTCGGCAGTGGCGGTATCAATACGTACATTATAAACAGTGGAACCTCTGTCGATTTCATGCTTCAGAAGTTCATTATTTTCTTTCGGCAGCGTTTCATCGCATGCCTGGGCAATACCCCATGGAGCGCATTTATAGCCGTTCACCGTTGCGCCGCGGAGAAAATCTCCCATGCCCGGATAATCATCTGTCGGAAGAATCTTATCAGTTGCTGACGGTCCGGTTCTCCATGTATAAATCGGATCAAAGGTAATCCCTTCATAAGTCTTGGTAAACATGATCTTATCGAAAGGCTTTCCTTTCAACAGAGCATTACAAGCCTCCACCCACTCCTCATAGGTCGGCTTTTCAAATTCGTCAAATTTTACTTCTGGGAAATCGGCTTTTTCATTTGATTTTCTCAAGATCGCTTCCAACTCTTTGTCAGTAAGCTGCTTGACCGATTCCTGGGTATTCTGTTCTGCCATGAAAACATCCTCCTTATAATAATTTTAGACAATTCCGCGGAAAATACAGCTTGCAGACAAGACGGCAGAGTCCCTGACGGAACATCCTTTCAAATACCTTGCATAACGTCTTTCAAGCCGGACTTTCAAAATCCCCGATATGTGCACCTCCTTACAATCCACTCACAAAAAAACGACTATCACGCGAAACTGATAGCCGGACAAGGAAATAATTTCCCAATCCCCTCCCCATCTCTCGCAGGTATAACGGTGATTCTTAGACAGATAGTTCTCCTGGCTCAAGTTCCTCGTTTATATCGCCTTCCCAGTTACCCAGTGACATACTTGATATAAACTCCCTTTACAGTGGCGGGACCGCTCCGGATTCTACCGGATTCTCTTTTACGCTTTCGCACCTGTCAGATATGTGAAATTGTCTAAATAACTACATTTTTAGTATAATTCATTACATTCTAAGTGTCAATCAACCACATTCATATTTAATATAATTAATTTTTATATTTATCCACATCTTTACCCCTGATTTATTGATTTTTCATTCATTACTACTATATAATGATGTTAATGTTGCAAACTATTAAAAATATCTTACCTATCTTATAGGAGGAAACAGGAGGTCGGAAATATGACAAACACTGAAAAAGAAAGACGAACTGAAGAAGCATTGAAACTGAGCAGCCTCTTCGAAGAACTGGATGGCCGCCGTCCGAGGCTTTTCATGCCGGAGCTTGAAGATGATGACGATAAAGAGGCAAGAAAACTTGCCGCCACGACATTTGCCGACCACGGCTGGGACGTAGATGTAAGCCCCCTCCTCTCCCCGGAAAGCTCCGCGCAGAATGCTGCCGACAATGACGTCCATTTCATCTTCTACACATCCAAAAGCCCTACGATGAAGCAAAAATTAATCGCGCTCTCCCAGACACTTGCCATGATCGGCCGGGACGACATCCTCATAGCCGCCCATCAGGTCAGCAAAGATGATAAGGAACTCCTCTTCCGTTACGGCATCCTCGCCGCTTTCGACAAGAATACGGATGTAAGCGATGTAAGCCTTACCATGCTCCGCGTCCTCGTCTCCATGGCAAAAGAAGAACAGAATCCCACCGAGGAAATGCCTTATTGATCCTCAGTCCCTTATAAACAGGAGAAACATCCTCCTGTTTTTTTATTGCGGACAAACAGCATATAGACTCCCAAAAGAAAATGCCGGGCATTGCGAAAAATATTTCAGAAATACTTTCATCTACTCATCAGCATACTTTAAGCACTGCTATCCTGTATCTGTACAGACATGCAAAAACGATTTGATCCCACAGCTCCGCGTTTTGGTCTGGCATCCGGAACCGCCTCAATACCACCTCTCCATGCAGCTGCTGTATAAGCAGATGCAAATCAATATTCAGCAGTTTAGCAGATGACTTATTGCATAATTCTATTACGACCGGATCCCTTAAAACACAATCAAAAAATTCTTCCGGCATCTCATAATGCAAAACAACCTATTCCGTATGCCCGACTGACTATTTCGGATTTTCTATACTCATCAAGTAAGCAGAAATACTGCTCATCATTATAATCAGATTCCTCCCCACCTCCTTACAAAGATGAATAGTACCTGCACCTTAATATGATATCTGCAATCCAGGAATCTCTAAAAATCTCTTTGTGCCTTTAATGAAGTCCATTATCCCGTTCACAAAATTGAACAGCAAAAAAGCAGGGCCGAAGCACTGCTTTTTGTAATTAGAATCAGCCAACTGTGAAGAGTGTATCGCCGCCCTGTACGCTCTGGCCTTCGCTGACCGGCATACCGGTAATCTTTCCATCGCAGGGAGCCATGATCGGATTGCCCATCTTCATAGCTTCGAGAACGAGAACTTCGTCGCCTGCCGCTACTGCGTCACCAACATGTTTATTGATACGCAGGACTTTGCCCGGCATCGGAGCTTCTACTACTTCACCTGCGCCGGCGGGTGCTGCTGCCGGTGCGGGTGCTGCTGCTGGAGCGGGTGCCGGAGCCGGAGCTGCCGCCGGTGCAGGAGCTGCTGCCGGTGCAGGTGCTGCCGGTGCAGGTGCTGCCGGTGCCGCTGCTGCGGGAGCTGCTGCTGCGCCGCTGTCTTTAACTACTACATCGTAATCCTGGCCGTTAACTGTTACGGTAAATTTTCTCATTGTTCTTCCTCCTAATTTTGTACTTTCAACTTTCAATTAGAACTGCTGGTTTCCGGAAACACCTGCAATGCGGGCGCCTGTGGTCCAGCCAGGTCTTGCTGCCGGGCGGATAGAAACGATTTCACCGCCGCCCATAGCAACGATTGCTGCTGCAATGGCTGCTACAACAGCACCATTATCAGCGGCTCTCGAAGCTGCCGCTGGTGCCGCTTTTTTAGCCGCTGCCGCCGGTGCTGCGGACTGATTGAGAGATGAACGTACTTGGCAGATCATGATCAGGGCAATGACTGCCAGAACGGCAGCTGCTACCGCGATATACATAACTGTATCGTTATTCATCCAAACCCATCCTTTCAAATATTATCAATGTGTAAACGTATATTACAGCGGAATGTTTCCGTGTTTCTTAGCCGGATGTACTTCATGTTTGGAAGCAAGCATCTTCAGAGCATTGATAACGACCGGACGAGAGTTTCTTGGATCAATAACTGCATCTACATAGCCGCGTTCTGCAGCTTTGTAAGGAGTTGCAAATTCATCAACATACTCCTGTGTACGCTGTTCTTTCTGCGGATCCTTCTTGAAAATGATATTTGCTGCGCCGGCAGGTCCCATAACGGCGATTTCTGCGGTCGGCCAGGCGAATACCTGGTCAGCCCCCTGTTCACGGGAGCACATGGCGATGTAGGAACCACCATATGCTTTACGGAGAATCAGGGTAATCTTCGGTACAGTTGCTTCGCAGTATGCGAACAGCATCTTAGCACCGTGACGGATTACACCCGCATATTCCTGCTGCTTGCCGGGCAGGAAGCCGGGAACGTCGACAATGTTCAGAACCGGAATATTGAAGCAGTCGCAGAAACGAATAAAGCGGGCAGCTTTATCAGAAGCATTATAGTCAAGGCAGCCTGCCATGAAGTTCGGCTGGTTGGCAATAATGCCGACAGTCTGTCCATCCATACGGCAGAAGCAGGTAATGATGTTCTTAGCCCATTCCTTAGCTACGTCGTAGTACTCGCCGTTATCAACGATGGATTTGATGACATCGTACATATCGTACGGTGCATTGGAGTTTTCCGGCATAATGGTATCCAGACTTGCATCTGTACGGGTCGGATCATCTCCGGTTTCAACAATCGGCGCGTCTTGCATGTTGTTGCTCGGCAGGAAGTCAAGCAGGTAACGAAACTGTTTAATGCAGTCTTGGTCATTTTCAGCTGCAAAC
>ENA-OQKO01001308-OQKO01001308.1-human-gut-metagenome-genome-assembly--contig:-NODE-1308-length-15484-cov-8.561828_pt1 | contig 15484 bp, 14 predicted proteins | sample MGYA00242777_ERZ504796 | MGnify/ENA primary metagenome ERZ504796 (study PRJEB26092, sample SAMD00036404) | human gut metagenome | host: Homo sapiens | study: EMG produced TPA metagenomics assembly of... | reverse complement strand
CCTACACCAACCCCATCACCCCCGCACAGGCCAACGATCAGGACTTTACCCAGAACCAGCAGCTGGTGCTGGACAACAAGGCCCTGTTCATGCCCAACGGCACCTGGATCGTGGGCGAGATGGCCGAAGCACCCCGTGCAGACGGCTTTGAGTGGGGCATGACCGCTCTGCCCGCTGTCAAGGCCGGCGGCGACAGCTACAGCTACACCTGGTTCGAGCAGGCATGGATCCCGGCGGGTGCTGAGCATCTGGATGCAGCCAAGCAGTTCGTGGCGTACCTGTACAGCGACGAAGCCTGCAAGCTGTTCGCCGAGAGCGGTGCGATCCAGCCTGTGCTGGGCATTGCCGATGATCTGGACGGCGACAACAAGATGTTCTACTCCATCTATGATAACGGCGCAAAGGCAGCTATGGGCAACTTTGCAGCCTTCAGCGCCATCCCCGGCGTGGAAGTCCGCACCGTGTTCTTCGATCCCGTCAACTCGCTGGTCTCCGGCAGCATGACCGAGCAGCAGTGGATCGATGGCATCAAGTCCGCCAGCGACCAGATGCGCGCCAACATCATCGAGTAATTAAGCCCTGCCCAGCGGGGGCGGTTTTTACCGCCTCCGCTTTTTTGGGCTGTACAGCACCATCAAGAAAGGAGCGGTCAATCCCCTATGAGAACGGATAAAAGCCGCAAACGGTTCGTATTCCTCTGTGTGGCACCGGCTACCATCCTGTTTTTCCTCTTTATGATCCTGCCCACCCTCAACGTGTTCCGCATGAGTTTGTATGAGCGGGGTGCCTATTCTCCCAACGAGACCTTTGTGGGGCTTAAAAACTTCCAGCATCTGCTGCAGGACGCCCAGTTCATCCGCTCCATGCAGAATATGATCCTGCTGGTGGTAACGGTCACCCTGATCACCTTCGCCTTTGCACTGGTATTTGCCGCCATCCTCACCCGGGAGAAGATCAAAGGCCAGAACTTTTTCCGCATCATCTTCTACATCCCCAACATCCTGTCGGTGGTCGTCATCTCCGGCATCTTCTCTGCCATCTATAAGCCGGAAAACGGCATGCTGAACAGCATCATCGGCCTGTTCCGCAGCATGAGCGACCCCATCCTGTGGAAGGGCGAAAAGCTGGTCATCCCCTCCATCATCATTGCCATGGTGTGGCAGGCCATCGGCTACTACATGGTCATGTACATGGCCTCCATGTCTGCCGTGCCCATCAGCCTGTACGAGAGCGCCAATCTGGACGGTGCCGGGCGGCTGACCCAGTTCTTCCAGATCACCATCCCCCTCATCTGGACGAATATCCGCACCACCCTCACCTTCTTTATCATCTCCACCATCAACATGGCCTTCCTCTTCGTCAAGGCCATGACCAGCGGCGGGCCCAACGGCGCATCGGATGTGGCGCTGAGCTATATGTACAGCCAGAAAGACGCTGGCCTGTATGGTTACAGTATGGCCATCGGCGTGGTAATCTTCCTGTTCTCGTTTGCCCTGTCCGCCTGTGTCAACAAGGTCACAAGCCGCGATACGCTGGAATTTTAAGGAGGGAAGAAGATGCAGAATACCACCGAAAAATCTTCCCGCTCTGCGGAAGGTCTGTACAAGTTTTTCATCTATTTTGTGCTGGTTCTGCTGGCCGTTACCATCATCGTGCCGGTGGCATGGGTGTTCATGGCCTCCATCAAGCAGAATGCAGAGTTCTACGGCAACCCGTGGGCACTGCCCGCCGGGTTCTACTGGCAGAACTTTGTCAACGCATGGAACGGCGCGAAAATGGGCGAATATATGCTCAACTCGGTCATCGTCACCGCGCTGGCTCTGGCGCTGCTGCTGGTCGTTGCCCTGCCCGCCGCCTACTGCCTGTCCCGCTTTCACTTCAAGGGGTGCAAGGTGCTGAACACCCTGTTCATGGCGGGCTTGTTCATCAACGTGAACTACATCGTGGTGCCCATCTTTCTGATGCTGCGGGACGGCGATGTGTGGCTGAAAAGCCACTTCGGCAGCGGCTTTCTGCTGAACAATCTGGTGGTGCTGGCGGTGGTGTACGCCGCCACCGCGCTGCCCTTTACCATCTACCTGCTGTCGGGCTACTTTGCCACCCTGCCCCACGATTTTGAGGAGGCCGCCTATATCGACGGCGCAAGCTATTTTTCCACCATGACCCGCATCATCTTCCCCATGGCAAAGCCCTCCATCATCACCATTATCCTGTTCAACTTCCTGTCCTTCTGGAACGAGTATATCATCTCCATGACCCTGATGAGCTCCACCAAGGCACCCCGCACCCTGCCGGTAGGTCTTTTGAACCTGATGCAGGCGCAGCAGAGCGCCGCCCAGTACGGTACCATGTACGCAGGCCTTGTGCTGGTGATGCTGCCCACCCTGATCTTGTACATCTGCGTGCAGCGGCAGCTGACGCAGGGCATGACCGTGGGCGGCCTGAAAGGTTAAGGTGACAGACGATGAAAGCATATTGGAAAAGCCATCCCGCCCTGCGCATGCTCCTGATGCTGGTGCTGTTCGTACTGGCACTGGTGCTGGTGGTGTCCGGCTGGAAAATGACCGGGCAGCTGGCAGGACTTGGCATCATGCTGGTGGGCATAGCGCTGCTGCTGGCTGTTCTGGCCATTTATAATGCGACCTATCAGGATTAAGGATAAGAGAGAGGTAAAGGAGAATCCCTATGGACGAAACAAGAAAGTCCGGGCGCGTGACCATTCCCACAGACCTAGACGTTGTGCCCGAAACGCTGGAGATCTTAAAAAAGTGGGGTGCTGATGCCATCCGCGACTGCGACGGCACCGACTTCCCACAGCAGCTCAAGGATGCGGACGCCAAGATCTACTCCACCTACTATACCACCCGCAAGGACAATGCATGGGCAAAGGCAAACCCGGACGAGGTACAGCAGTGCTACATCATGACCGGCTTTTACACCGCCCCCGGCGACACCGTGACCATCCCGCTGATGAAGGGCATCAGCCCGGAGCTGATGCAGGTGAACACCAACGACGACATCACCCGCTGGTGGGAGGTCATGGATCGAACCACCGGTCAGCCCGTGCCGCCGGAGCAGTGGAGCTACGCCGACGGCAGTGTGACCGTACAGGCCGTACCATTCCATGAGTATACCGTCAGTTTTCTGGCTTACCTCATCTGGGACCCGGTGCATATGTACAACGCTACCACCAACGGCTGGACGAATTTTGAGCACCAGATCACCTTTGACGTGCGTCAGCCCAAGACCCACAAGTATTCCATGGAGCGCCTGCGCAAGTTCATTGCAGAGCACCCCTATGTTAACGTCATCCGCTACACCACCTTCTTCCACCAGTTCACCCTGATCTTCGACGAGCTGAAGCGGGAGAAGTTCGTGGACTGGTATGGATACTCTGCTTCGGTCAGCCCTTATATCCTCAACCAGTTTGAGCAGGAGGTGGGCTACAAGTTCCGCCCGGAGTACATCATCGATCAGGGCTACTATAACAACCAGTACCGGGTGCCCAGCAAGGAATTCCGGGATTTTCAGGCCTTCCAGCGCCGCGAGGTGGCAAAGCTTGCCAAGGAGATGGTGGACATCACCCACGCGTGCGGGTGCGAAGCCATGATGTTCCTCGGCGATCACTGGATCGGCACCGAACCTTTCATGCCGGAGTTCAAGACCATCGGACTGGATGCCGTAGTGGGCAGCGTGGGCAACGGCTCCACCCTGCGCCTGATCTCTGACATTGAGGGCGTGAAGTACACCGAGGGCCGTTTCCTGCCGTACTTCTTCCCCGACACCTTCCACGAGGGCGGCGACCCGGTGCGGGAAGCCAAGGAGAACTGGGTTACAGCCCGCCGCGCTATCCTGCGCAAGCCCATCGACCGCATCGGCTATGGCGGCTATCTGAAACTGGCCTTGCAGTTCCCGGAGTTCGTGGACTACGTGGAGAGCGTCTGCAATGAGTTCCGCGAACTGTACGAGAACATCAAGGACACCACACCCTACTGTGTCAAGCGAGTGGCCGTGCTGAACTGTTGGGGTAAAATGCGGGCTTGGGGCTGTCACATGGTGCATCACGCCCTCTATTACAAGCAGAACTATAGCTATGCCGGTGTCATTGAGATGCTGTCCGGTGCGCCCTTTGATGTGAAGTTTATCAGCTTTGAGGATATCAAGAACGACCCGCATCTGCTGGATTCGTTGGATGTCATTATCAATGTCGGCGATGCCGACACCGCACACACCGGCGGCATCTGGTGGGAAGACCCGGAGATCTCCTCCGCTATCCGCAAGTTCGTCTGGAACGGCGGCGGCTTTATCGGCGTGGGTGAGCCTTCCGGTCACCCGTATCAGGGCCACATTCTCCAGCTTGCCAGCGTGCTGGGCGTGGAGGAAGAAAACGGCTTCACCCTCAACTACGACAAGTACAACTGGGAAGAACACCCGGACCATTTCATTCTGCAGGATGCCGACCGGCCCATCGACTTTGGCGAGGGCAAGAAGAATATTTATGCGCTGGAAGGCACCGAAGTGCTGGTGCAGCGAAACAAAGAAGTGCAGATGGCGGCACACGACTTCGGCAAGGGTCGTGCCGTGTACATCAGCGGTGTGCCTTACAGCTTTGCCAACAGCCGCACCCTTTACCGCGCTATCCTGTGGAGTGCCCACAGCGAGGAGGAACTGCATACATGGTTCAGCTCCAATTATAATGTAGAAGTTCACGCCTACGTCAAGAACGGCAAGTATTGTGTGGTGAACAACACGTACGAGCCGCAGGACACCACCGTTTACACCACAGACGGCAGCAGCTTTGCTCTGCATCTGGATGCCAACGAGATCAGATGGTATGAAATTTAAGTTCTCCTTCTTATCAATCTGTGCAGTGAACGACCACTGCACAGCATAAGAGAAAGCGGTGACTTTCCACAATACGGAAAGTCACCGCTTTTGTTTGCTGTTCAACAAGGCGGCAATGATTTTTGCGGCTTCTTTGAAATTGTTAGTTAATACCGCCCATGTTTCACATGAGGCGGTGGCAGATTCTCTTTCAGATTCATCATGGACAAGATACAACAAAATATGCACAAAATCGAAGTGTTTGACTGAAATGCAAAAAGATAAGCTGCCGATGTGAAAAAACTGTAAAGAACGGCGTGAAAACCAGTTGACAATGTTGAAAGCTGTGGTAGAGATACCGGGACAGAGTGCAAAAGGAAAAGAGCAAAGGCGAAGATATGCCCCTGCTCTTTGGCATTGAAGAGATTTCAGATTTCAGTCCGCTGTGTCCAATATGCGCCAGCCGTCCATCAGGTCTGAATTTTCCATAATAAAGGTGTGGGCAGTATCCTGTCCCCACGAGTTGTCGTATTTCAGCATCAGATAATCGCTCAACTCGGTTCGATCTTTGAACTTCAACAAGCGATACGGCTCCTGAAAAGCGACCTTTTCAACGAAATATACTGCATCCGATGTGGGAAGCATAACGCCGACATGACCGATCATAAGAGAATTGTCCGTTTCAGAGAACTGATCGTGCAGGACTACGGAGACAAGACGGATCTTATCATCGTCCACGAAGGAGAGACCGCGTTTCTTCCATTCCTGTTGAATCGTTTTCAAATGGGTAGAAATATCGGTCGTATTGGTGGTTTTAACCGGGGCGAACAGCGCATCAAATTTTTGCCGTTCATCGCCGCAAAGGGATTCTGGGTCAGAATCCAGTGTTTCATAGTCCATAAACAGGGTGTCCTCGGCTGAATCAAGGTCTGCCTTGCCCGTGACAGTGATAAAATCACCGAATAACCCACAAGCGGTGATCCGACAGTTCCAGCCGGGGAAGGTATCGTATTTTTCTGTCCATGCGTCCTGCATGGAGTAAGGATCGTATTTCAGATCCAAAGGCTTGGCGTTTTCAAACCCTGTGGTGAGCCATGCCGGGTCCACAGCATTGTTGAACTTTTGCACATGATCGAAGAAGGTCCGTATCCGCAGGTCGGATACGCCGGCATCCTGCAAAAGTTTGGAAAGAAGAGCCTGTGTATCCGAATCTGCCAAATTGGAGTATTCAATCTGCTGAAGGACGGGCTGAGAAGCTTTTTGAGTGCAGCCTCCTGCCAGAAGCGCACCGCAAAAGAGTGCAGCGGCGCAGACAAGAAAAGTTCGACGTTTCAAAAATGGTCACCTCGTTGTGTTTTTCGGAAAGTTTCTTTGAGTGCCGGAGTCTCAACCATAAGCGAAGAGAGCAACGCCGTTGGTCTTGTAACGAATGGTATCACAGATAAACAAAGAAAATCAATGACTTCTGTCGTATTTGACCATATATAATGTTGCAGTGTCCATATCCCATACGGCTAACGCCCATTGGGGGAAAGACGATGCGGCAGTTTTCTGAACGATTTTCTTCATGTCGGACACAACAGGAGTATACCCAAGTTGGAAAATGAAACAGAACGATATAATACATTTGAAATTTAACGATGCTGAGTCCAGACAGTATCGGATCGTACATTGTGTTCTCGATAGAAGCACAATGGGGTTCAAGAGGCCGTGAGTTCGATTCTCGCCACTCGGACCAAGAGCCAGCAGATTTATCTGCTGGCTTTTTTGCTGCAACAAAAGGCCGGGGCAGGGGAGAACCCTCTGTCCCGGCCTTTCTGCGCGATACGGGGGCCGTCAGCCCTCCATCTTGTGCTCCACGAAGTCGCCCACCATCTTGTCCAGCTGGCTCACGGCGTGCTCGGCACCCTTGGCGATCTTGCGGGCGGTGCGGCGCATCTGGCGCTGGCTCGTGTTGGTGGCCATGACGCCGGCGGCGCCCAGTGCGGCACCGGCGGCCATGCCGATCAAGAGCGGGGCGGTGGAGCTTGTGTGTTCGTTTTTCATAGGAGGCACTCCCTTCGAATCAAAATTTTTGGGCTGCGAGGGTAGTATTTCCGCCAAAGGATTCACTATACGCTTTTTTTGTGCAGGAAAATGTGGTATACTGTATGATATGCTGATAAACTGGGCCGGTTATGGGCTGGCTTGGTTTATGGGAAAAGGCATATTCCGCGAAGGAGGTTTCTTTTTTGCTGAAGATAACGGAACCGAAAAAAGTTCTCTGCATCCATGACCTTTCCGGTGTGGGACGCTGCAGTCTGGCGGTCATCCTGCCGGTGCTCAGCGTCATGGGCGTCCAGCCGGTGGCACTGCCCACGGTGGTGCTCTCCACCCACACCGGCGGCTTCGGGACACCGGCCCGTCTGGACGGCTGCGCCTACGGCGAGGCCGCACTGGAACATTACCGGGAGCTGGGGCTGAGCTTCGACTGCATTTACACCGGCTACCTCGGAGGCGAGGAGCAGGCCGCGCTGGCCGAAAAGGCCTTTGACCTCTGGCCCTCGGCCTATAAGGTGGTAGACCCTGTGATGGGCGACAACGGCAAGGCTTACGCTACCGTGACCCCGGCCTTCATCGATCGGATGCGGCAGCTCTGCCGCCGGGCCGACCTCATCCTGCCCAACGCCACCGAGGCCGGCCTGCTGCTGGAAAAAGAGCTGCCCGCCCAGCTGGACGAGGAAAGCGCCCGGGCGCTGGCCGACGAGCTGGCGGCGTCGCTGACCCCCAACGTGGTGGTCACCGGCCTGCAGCTGGACAAGTACATCGCCTGCGCCGGTGCAGGCCGCGACCGCTTCGTGGTCAAGAAGCTGCATATTGCCCGCAGCTTCCCCGGCACGGGCGACCTCTACGGTGCGGTGCTCATCGGCTCGCTCATCCAGGGCAACGCCCTGAGCGCGGCGGCAGACAACGCGGCAGAGTTCGTGGCGCTGGCCATCCAGAAAACGCCCTGCGACCAGGACACCCGCTTCGGCGTCTGGTTCGAGCCGCTGCTGCCCCGCCTGTGTCCGATGGGGGAGGAGTAAACAGCGATGAGTGAAAAACCGACCCTGAACATCGTTCTGGTGGAGCCGCGCATCCCTCAGAACACCGGCAACGTGGCCCGCACCTGTGCCTGCACGGCCTGCCGCCTCCATCTGGTGGGGCCGATGGGCTTTGCCATCGACGACAAGAAACTCAAGCACGCCGGGCTGGATTACTGGCACTATCTGGACATCAGCTATTACGACAGTCTGGATGACTTCTTCTCGAAGAACGACGGGCCTTTCTACTACTTTACGACCAAAGCGCCCCAGCGCTACACCGACATCGCCTACCCGGACGGGGCATACCTCGTGTTCGGGCGGGAAGATGCCGGTCTGCCGGAAGCGCTGCTGGCAGCCAATCAGGAGCACTGCATCCGGATGCCCATGCGGGACACCTGCCGCAGCCTGAACCTGTCCAACAGCGTCGCCGTGGGCGTATACGAGGTACTGCGCCAGTGGGACTTCCCGGAGCTGCTGGACCACGGCCGCCTGCGAGACTACGAATGGAAATGAGGAACACTATGAGCAAAATCGCGATTTTGACCGACTCCTCCTGCGACATCCCGCAGGAGCTGGCCGAGAAATACGGCATCGACATTATGGGCTTCCACATCCTGCTGGACGACGAAGACATCGTGGAGCGTGAAAAGTACACCCCCGAGGAGTTCTACGACAAGATGCGCGCCGCCAAGGGCATCCCCTCCACGGCTGCCATCACCCCCATCCAGTTCTGTGAGAAATACTGCCAATATGTGGACGAGGGCTACACCGATGTCATCCATGTCCCCATCAACCGCTCCGGCTCTTCCACCTACAACAACGCCGTCATGGCCCAGGGGATGCTGCGGGAGGAGCGCCCGGAACACCACCTGAACATCCATCTGCTCGACCCCCACACCTACTCGATGGTGTTCGGCTGGTATCTGTGCGAGATGGCCCGCAAGCTGCAGAACGGCGCGGAGCTCCGCCACGTCATCAGCGAGTTTGAGACCCAGATGAACAAGATGGAGGTCATCCTCGGACCCTACAGCCTCAAGCAGATGAAGAAGAGCGGCCGCATCTCTGCCGCCGCCGCGGTCATGGGCGAGCTGATGGGCATCCGCCCCATCATCACCCTCATCGACGGCAAGACCAGGGTGGAGAGCAAGGTGCGCGGCGACGACAAGGTCATCCCCGCCATGATCGACCTGTGCAAAAAGCGCACCGAGGGCGTGGAGGACTTCGATTATATGATCGGCCACACCTCCATCCCCCAGGCCGCTGAGCTGGAAAAAGCCTGCCGCAAAGCCTTCGGCAAGGCTCCGCTCGTCACCTTCAATCTGGGCGGCGTCGTCTCGGCCAACACCGGCCCCGACACCCTTGCGCTGGTCTATGTGGGCAAGCCCCGGGACTGAGCATATCACGGAAAGACTGCTGCTGTGCGGCAGTCTTTTTTCGTATCGCCGTTGCATTCCGGCCCAAACTATGGTATAATTCTTCACGCTGTGCCTGCGGGTACGGCTCCTTAAAGAGCAACTTAGGATTTTAGGCTCCCCGGCGTGTCTCGAACCATGCCGGGCCAAACCCACGGGGGCTGGCGGTCCCCGCGCGGTCAAAATCAAACCGCTGGAGTTATACGATGAAAAATCAGAACCTTTCCGTCCGTAAACTGGCCCGCTGCGGCATGGTCGCAGCCCTTTACGTCGTGCTCTGCATGGCACTGCAGCCGTTTTCTTACGGCGCTGTGCAGGTGCGTGTGGCCGAGGCGCTCTGCCTGCTGCCCGTGTTCGGTGCCGAGTACATTTTCGGCGTAGTGCTGGGCTGCTTCCTGGCAAACCTGCTGGGCTCCACCATCGTGGACGTCATCTTCGGCACTCTGGCCACCCTGCTGGCCTGCCTCGTGACCTACAAGCTGCGGAACATCCGCTTCAAGGGTCTGGCCCTTGCGGCCTCGCTGCCCCCGGTGGTCTTCAATGCCGTCATCATCGGCATCGAGATCGCGGTGATGTTCCCGGACCCCTCTTCCAGCGCACCCCTCTGGCTGGCCTGCGTCACCAACGGCATCTCCGTGGGCATCGGTGAGCTCATCAGCTGCACCGTGCTGGGCGTCCTGCTGGTCCGCATCATCGAGGCAAGCCCGGCGGTCAGGAAGGTCTTCGAGTCCTGAATCTGATCCCTTCCGGCGGGCCTGATCGAGCAGGCCCTCTGCCGGGGCATGAAAGGCTATTTTATCGGGTTGCTCGGCCTTTCGGACGATCGATATAGAACGGTGAAGCGCCGCGCAGGAAACTGCGCGGCGCTTTTTCTGCATGATTTCGGCGTCTAGAATAGGTTTCCCTTCGTACAACCTCTCAGTCTGCTTCGCAGACAAGGCCAGATTGCGGCATCCAGCATCCGCTGCGCTCCGCTTGCGTCTTGCTGGCCTGCCGGTTCTTCCCCCAGACCCTCGTGCCGATGGGCCTTGCCCCGGCCTGTGGCTCGCTGTTCTCCAGCATCGTCTGCATCCTGCTCTACCGCTGGATGAAGAGGCAGAATAAACCCACAGGGGACAAGGATTGAGTCCACGCCGAAACGTGGTAGAATAATATTACCAGTGAAACATCAGGAATTTCACACAAAGAAGCGAAAGAGCGCTGATTCTACTGCGCGTCGGTTGCACGGGAGGGTGCGGACCGGTACAATAAAGCCAGAAACGGACGAAGAACGTCTGACAGGAGGCAAAACGTATGTACGAACTGGACAAGGCTGCATTCGGCCATTTTCTGGCACAGCTGCGCAGAGAAAAGGGGATGACCCAGAAGGAGCTTGCCGCGACGCTGTACGTGTCCGACAAGGCTGTCAGCAAGTGGGAACGGGGACTGAGTGTGCCGGACATCTCGCTGTTGGTGCCGCTGGCCGAGCAGCTGAACGTGACGGTGGCCGAGCTTCTGCAGGGACGCCGGGTAGAGGAGGAACAGCGCTTCACCCGCGAGGAGACCGAAGACCTCATCCGCAAGGCGCTGACCTTTTCGGCAGAGCCGCCGGAGCGCCGTCAGGCGCGGACGAAGAAGTATCTGCCGGTGTATGTCATCTGCTGCGTGCTGGGCGTCGCAGAAGCGCTGGCCGTCTGGGCGGCGGGACTGGCCGACATCGAGGGAGCGCTGGCTCTGCTCATCATCGGTGTGGTTTTCGGCGTCGTCTACGGGGCGTATGCCATGTTCTGGATGGCCGAGACCCTGCCCCGCTACTACGACGAGAACCGCATCTGCAACTTTGCACAGGGTGCGTTCCACATCCACATCCCGGGCATCTATTACAACAACCGAAACTGGAAGCACGTCCTGCGGGCGTTCCGGGTCTGGTCGATGGTGTCGCTGGTGCTGGTGCCGCCCTGCACGGCGGGGGCAGTTTTCGTTGAGCGTGCCACCGGCTGGCAGGTGTGGGGCGCGGTGCTGGTGGTGTATATCGCCTCGCTGTTCGGGGCGATCGTGATACCGGCGAAGAGGTTTGAGTGAGGGAGAGGTTTTCCTTTCCCTCTCTGAGACCCGCATATTATCTGGCGAAGTGGGAAATTAAGGACGTATCATCGCTTGAAAAGCCACTTTGCCAAGGCGGCGGAATGAGGGCGGTTGGCGAACTGACCTCACTTCGCCAAAAGAGGCCACTTCGCCAAGTTGGCGAAGTGGGGAAATATAACATAGCTATATTATTTATTTACCACTTCGCCACATGATCTACTACAGTATACAGGAGAAACTTACATGCTCAAGGATTCACAGCTCGACCTCTGCGGACGGGTGGATTTTGCCCGCACGACACCGCTGCTGGCGCGGGACGAGGCGTTCTCGTTTGCCTGCGCAGGTTGCGGCGGCTGCTGCCGGGGGCGGGAGGACATCGTGCTGTCGGGCTTCGACCTCTGGCGAATCGCGGGTCGGCTGCGCCTGCCGCCCCAGACCGTGGCCCGGGCCTTCTGCCGCGCGTCCATCGGGCAGGTGAGCCATCTGCCGGTGCTGCGGCTGGCCCCCGTGAAGGAGGAGCGGAACAACTGCCCCTTCCTCACCGAGAACCACTGCGCCATCCACGACGCCGAACCGCTGGTCTGCGCCCTCTACCCGCTGGCGCAGGAGATCAGCAGGGAAGGGGAGGTGAGCTACTTTTTGCAGCCCACCGGCTGCGGAGGGCGTGTCATCGAAGCCAAAGTGGAGGACTATCTGGCCCGCTACGACGTCCCTGCCCGGGAAAAGACCGACGTCCGCTGGGCGCAGACCTGCATGGACCTGGAAGACGTGGTGGAGCCGCTGGACGCCGCCCTCGAGCCGCCCCTGCGCCGCCGGATGCAGGCGAAGCTCTGGCAGGCACTCTATTTTAAGTTTGACTATGAGAAAGAGTACCTCCCTCAGCTGGAAGAAAACCTCGTCTGGCTGGGCGCAGAGCTGCAAAAACTGACGGACTATCAGCAGAGAAGAAACACCTATCGAAAAAAGTGATAGATATATTCATTTTAATAGATAATTAGAACCGAAACGGCGTTGCCATCGGAGGGAAATCGTGATATACTTCACGAGTGTAAAGCAGAGGCTCTCTGCTGGACATTCAAATGCTTTTCGGCGCGGCGTCCTGCTGCCGCGTAGATGGAAAAATGAGGGAGTAATCATTATGCGTAAAATCACTCGTCGTTCGTTTCTGGCTGCTGCCGCTGTCTGCGGCGCTGCTGCTGCCCTGACCGCCTGCGGCGGCTCTTCTGCATCCTCCACGGCTGCTTCTTCTGTGGCATCTTCTGCCGCTTCCGGCTCCGCTGCCGCTTCCGGCGACACCTACACCATCGGCATCTGCCAGCTGGTGCAGCACGCCGCTCTGGACGCTGCAACGCAGGGCTTTGAGGACGCTCTGACCGCAGAGTTCGGCGACAACGTGAAGTTCGACTTCCAGAACGCACAGGGTGACTCCGCTACCTGCGCCACCATCGCCAACGGCTTCGTTTCCTCCGGCGTTGACCTCATCATGGCAAACGCCACCCCCGCTCTGCAGGCTGCACAGTCTGCCACCAACGAGATCCCCGTTCTGGGCACCTCCGTCACCGAGTACGGCGTGGCTCTGGGCCTGACCGACTTCTCCGGCACCGTCGGCGGCAACATCTCCGGCACCTCTGATCTGGCTCCGCTGGACCAGCAGGCCGATATGATCGTGGAGTGGATGCCCGACGCCAAGAAGGTCGGCCTGCTGTACTGCTCCGCTGAGGCCAACAGCCAGTATCAGGTGGACGAGGTCCAGAAGTATCTGGAGGCCAAGGGCGTCACCGCGACTCAGTACGCTTTCTCCGACTCCAACGACCTGTCTTCCGTCTGCCAGAAGGCCGCTGACGAGAACGACGCTCTGTATGTCCCCACCGACAACACCGTCGCTGCCAACACCGGCATCGTGGACGGCATCTGCCGCCCGGCCAAGAAGCCCGTCTTCGCCGGTGAGGAGGGCATCTGCTCCGTCTGCGGCGTAGCTACCCTGTCCATTGATTACTACGAGCTGGGCGAGAAGACCGGCGAGATGGCGTATGACATCCTCGTAAACGGTGCAAACCCGGGTGATATGGAAGTGCAGTCTGCACCGAACTTCACGAAGATGTACAACAAGACTAACTGCGAGAAGCTGGGCATCACCGTTCCGGATGATTACACGGCAATCGAAGGCTAAAAGCTGAAACCCAAAGCACCGTACTTTATGTACGGTGCTTTTTTCATCTGCAGGAGAAATTTTGCGCACGGACGTGCGGTTTTACAGCGAAAATATACGTCAAATTGCCGAAAAATGAGGAAAAGAGCAAATAAAACTTACAATTTGCAAGAAAATGTGCTATAATTATATCAGAAAAAGTGGATAACGGAAACAGAATGAAACGCGATGTGTGAGGAGGCATCTTGATGTATCAGGCAGGAGAGTTCATTGTGTACGGAACCAACAGTGTGTGCCGGGTAGAGTCAATCGGCAAGCCGCCGTTCGAGACCGAGGAGGATAAGCTGTACTATACGCTGGTACCGGTAACGGGTACGGAGACTATCTATATTCCGACGGATTCGCCGGTGTTTACCCGTCCGGTGATCTCCCGCGAAAAAGCAGGGGAACTTATCAACTCTATGCCTGACATCGAAGAGGACCACTTTGTCTGCCATAGTGTCCGTATGGCGAATGAGCATTATCAGGCGGCGCTGCAGAGCCACGACTGCGAGGAGCTTGTGCAGCTGATCAAGACGGTTTACGCCAAGTCGCGCCGGCACGGACGCCGTGTCAGTCAGGTCGATCAGCGCTACCGCAAGCGTGCCGAGGAACTGCTCAACAGCGAGCTTTCGGTTGCACTCGGTATTCCGCTCAAGGAAGTTCCGGCGTACAGCAATCAGAAGATTGGCAAGCCGGAAAAAAAGACGGCAAAGAAAGCTGCAGAATAAATAGAAAAAGAGAGGCTTTGAAGCCTCTCTTTTTCAGTCTGTCGGGAAAACGAAACTTTCGACAGTCCATTTGTTTAGGAACCGGAGAACCATTTTCGGATTTTCTCGAGGAAACCCGGATGCGGCGCAGGCTGTGCGGCCTGCTTGCGGGCGTTCTCAATGGCCTGCTGCATAAGCAGATCCTGTGCGCAGATGGGGTCTTGCACGGCAGGCTTTTTGCAGTAGGTGCCGTCCGGCTGCAGCACACGCGCCTTGACAGTATCGTGCTGCATGGCATAAAGAATATCATGCAGGCGGGCGCGGACAGCAGGATTGTCAATCGGACAGGCAATTTCAACACGGCGTTCAGTGTTGCGCGTCATCAGATCGGCGGAGGAGATATACATTTTTTCCTCGTCACCGCGGCCGAACACATAAATGCGGGAATGCTCAAGAAAACGTCCGACAATGCTCGTCACTGTGATGTTCTCAGTGTGGCCCGGCACACCGGGCAGCAGGCAGCAGATGCCGCGCACGATCATCTCGACTGTGACGCCTGCGCAGGAGGCCTCCTGCAGCTTGGCGATTACGTCGATATCGGTCAGCGAATTGAACTTAAGCAGGATGTAACCGTCCTTGCCTTTGGCAATCTGCTCGTCCATCAGCGCCAGAAGGTTGTGTTTCAGGCTGGGCGGCGCGACGAACAGGCGGCTGTATCGTCCGGACAGGTTGCCGAGCGCCATGTTGTTGAAGAACGCGCCTGCGTCCTGACCGATGCGTTCATCCGCCGTGATGAGCGACACGTCCGTGTACTGCTTAGCGGTTTTCTCGTTGTAGTTGCCGGTGCCGACCTGCGTAATATGGCGGACGGCTCCGCGTTCTCTGCGGGTGATCAGGCAGATCTTGGAGTGCACCTTGTAATCCTCAAAGCCGTAAATGATCTTGCAGCCGGCTTCTTCCATGCGTTCGGACCAGTCAATGTTGTTCTGCTCGTCAAAGCGCGCGCGCAGCTCGATGAGTGCGGTAACGTCCTTGCCGTTTTCGGCGGCAGCACACAGGTATTCGACCAGCTTTGCCTTGCTTGCCAGCCGGTAAATCGTGATGCGGATCGCCAGTACAGCTGGGTCGTTTGCCGCCTCACGAATCATCTGCAGGAACGGCTCCATGCTCTCATACGGATAGGACAGCAGAATATCCCGCTGCAGGGCGGCCTTGAGCAGA
>ENA-OQKO01001307-OQKO01001307.1-human-gut-metagenome-genome-assembly--contig:-NODE-1307-length-15502-cov-3.298081_pt1 | contig 15502 bp, 5 predicted proteins | sample MGYA00242777_ERZ504796 | MGnify/ENA primary metagenome ERZ504796 (study PRJEB26092, sample SAMD00036404) | human gut metagenome | host: Homo sapiens | study: EMG produced TPA metagenomics assembly of... | reverse complement strand
CAAAGTCGTCGACCTCATCGCTCCGTATGCAAAAGGCGGTAAGATCGGGCTCTTCGGCGGTGCGGGTGTAGGTAAGACCGTTCTTATCCAGGAATTGATCCATAACGTGGCGACAGAACACTCCGGCTGCTCCGTATTCTGCGGCGTCGGCGAACGTACCCGTGAAGGGAACGATCTCTGGGGAGAAATGAAAGACTCCGGCGTTCTTTTCAAAGTTGCGCTGGTATACGGCCAGATGAACGAACCCCCGGGAGCGCGTATGCGTGTAGCTCTCACCGGTTTGACCATGGCTGAATATTTCCGCGACAAACAGGGACAGGACGTCCTGCTCTTCGTAGACAATATTTTCCGTTTCGTACAGGCAGGTTCCGAAGTATCCGCGCTGCTCGGGCGTATGCCGTCCGCCGTAGGCTACCAGCCGACACTGGCTACCGATATCGGCGAACTGCAGGAACGCATCACTTCCACCAAAGACGGTTCCATCACATCCATCCAGGCCGTATACGTACCGGCCGATGACTTGACGGATCCGGCTCCAGCAGGCGTATTTACACACTTGGACGCTACCACCGTACTGAGCCGTTCCATCGCGGAACTGGGCATCTATCCGGCAGTAGACCCGCTGGACTCCACCAGCCGTATCCTTGACCCGAATGTTTTGGGTGAAGAGCATTACGAAGTGGCCCGCGGCGTACAGGCTATTCTGCAGCGCTACAAAGAACTGCAGGATATCATCGCCATCCTGGGCATGGAAGAACTTTCCGATGATGACAAAGTCATCGTAGCCCGCGCAAGAAAGGTACAGAGATTCCTGTCTCAGCCCTTCTTCGTAGCCGAACAGTTTACAGGCTCCCCCGGCAGATACGTATCCCTGAAGGAAACCATCCGCGGCTTCAAGGAAATCCTTGCAGGCCAGCACGATGATATGCCTGAAGGCGCGTTCTACATGGTCGGCACAATTGATGAAGCGATTGAAAAGGCTGAAAAGATGAAGAAAGGGGAATAAGCCATGGCTGATACCCTTACGAATCCCATGCACGTGGAAGTCATCAGCCCCGACGGACCGATTTATCGAGAAACCGGCGTGGAAATGGTGGTGGCCCGTGCAGCAGACGGCGAATTTGCCGTCATGAAAAACCATCTGCCTCTGGCAGCCGCTCTTGAAATGTGCCCCGTGCGCATCATTAAAGGCGGAAAGGAACAAAAGGTGGCCGTATTTGGCGGTTTCCTGGAAATAAAGGACAATCAGGTAAATATCGTAGCCCCCCTGGCGGAGCTGGCGGACACCATCGATATTGCCCGTGCCCAAGCCGCGAAGAAACGTGCGGAAGACAGGCTCGCGTCTAAGAGCAAAGAAATCGATGTCGACCGTGCCAAACTCGCTCTCCAGCGTGCGCTGACACGGCTCAAAACGACAGGAACCCTTTGATCCAAACAAAAGAACCGATCCATACAAATAATGGGTCGGTTTTTATGTTGGGGGAAGACGTTAAGAAGATAAAAGCTATCAGCTGTTAGCTGTGAGTTAAAAGCCGAAGCATATGATTTCCATTAGGTGTCATACGAAACAACAGCAAGGGATTTGCTGTTGTAGTGAGGGAAACGTTAAACGTCATCCGAAGCGGATGTGAAGGATCTGTACCCGTGGTGAGGAAAGCGGTAAGAAGATAAAAGCTATCAGCTGTGAGCTGTAAACTATTAGCTGCAAGCTAACTATTCTTTTACGATTTAAATCATTACGACAAGCGAGTATCCTCAGCCGCGCTGCGTGCGCCACAGCTCCTTCTGACGGCGGACGGTCAGGTATCACCCGGAGCGATGACGAAGGCTCGCTGTCGTGATGAAGAAGACCATAAAACGTCATCCTGAACGAATGTGAAGGATCTGCTGCCGTAGTGAGGAAGACGGTAAGACGCTATCAGGGTAATAGAGTCTTCACTCCGTGTCACTGTCCCGTTTCCCGTTTTTCCCACAAGGCATTCTTGCCACCGTTCAGAATGACGATTTGGGGAAAGCACGTCACTAGTAATGGGGAACGGAAAGCGTCATAATGACGGAGAACGAAAGGCGTCATTCAGAGCGCCAGCGAAGAATCTGTTACCGTGGTGGGGAAAACCGTAAAATCTCATCAAAGTGACAGATTTATCACGCAGGGGCATGCAACCATCATCCATAAAGCAGAATTCATTATTTGCACAATTTGACATGCTGCATTATCTATGTGTTTTACTTAATGCCGGATATGGGATGTAATGCTATAGACTTTAGTTCAAGGATTAATGAGGAAATAAAGTAAGAAAATAAGAAAATATTTATAAGGGTGTATAAAACGTGAATGCGGTACGCAGCATGGTTTGTTGAAACGTGATGCATTATGAAAAGATTAGAAAATATGTGCCTATTGATTATAAAAAGTAATACAGCTATGCGGAATTGATATGTGCATTTTGTGGTGGGGTGTCGTATAATCGAAACGATTATGTATCGGAATCATACTATTCGTTTTTAATCCGGATGGGGGAGAGTTGAGTCTGATATACAATCCTGCTGCGGCATGGAAAGAATACTTATCATCCACGGGAGTATGATGGTGAGATTGTTTTTGCCGGCAGAACCGCTTTTTGTAATCGGAGTAATGGCAGAAAACGGCAGATATCCCTGAAGTGACTGGGGCAGGGATGATGGGGGAGTTTTAATAATGGATATGTTTTATTGGGATATCCGGGGCAAGTCACGAAGTAGATGTGACATCTGTGTCCGGAACATACACAGGAATTTAAGAGCGCTCTGTGCGGCTGCTTAGGCGGCTGTTTTCGAGGGCGTTTTTTGTATGCCTGAAAAGCCGGCGTGAAGAGAGATTCGAGGAGAGAAATTTCGAACCGGAGCGGTACCGGCGTGAAGAGGCATGATGGAAAGTGGAGGCGGTCATGAAGAAGATTACGGACTTTTAGAAAAATATCCTGACCGAGTGGAGTTTCTCGTATTTTTACAGGAATGCAGGATTTGACGAGGTTGTTTTTCAGAGGCAGGCATAAAGCGGTGTCTGTAAGATGGAGGACTCCGCAGATGGCTGGATCTTGGAGAAAATAAAGATAAACCGTCTTAGGGTCAATTTATAAACAATGAGAAAACCGCATGAATACTGGATATTTTGTATTTGCAAAATTTATGGTTGAAAAAAATTAAGGTATGGGGTAAAATGATTTTCGTGTTTGCTGCGGGAGCATGATTTCCTGATGCACAAAACAGAGCAGGGGATAAAGAGACAACCCGATACGGCGGTTTCAGGGAAAACATGCGCAGGCAGTTTCTCCGGCAAAAAGTATCGTAAAGAAAATAGGGATAAAAACGGTCAGCATTTTATACATCGGAGAAAACATTTTTGCAATAGAGAAAGGATGGGATTAAAGTTATGAATCAAGTACACAAGGTCATATGGAGCAGGGTGAAGAATTGCTACATAGTCGTTTCGGAAATCACGAAGAGGGTCGGCAGAGATAATAAAGCCTCTGTGACGGGAATCCGTCCGCTTCGCGCGCTTTTGTGCGCCATGGTGATTGCCGGCTGTATGCTTCCTGCTGATGCGGATGCGGCAAACGGACTGATCCATGCAGGAACCGGGGCGACAGCTTCCGGCGATTCCAGCATTGCTTACGGGTATAGTGCAGAGGCAAAGAAGGAACATTCAATTGCCCAGGGGACAAAGGCGAAAGCAGAGGAAGAATATGCATTGGCTATGGGGTACCAGGCCAATGCAAAGGGCCTGCAAAGCCTTGCGGTCGGCAAAGGCGCAATTGCGAAAGGCAATAACAGTATCGCGGAAGGCGCCGGGGCCAAAGGATATGCGAAGGACGGTGTGGCGATTGGCAACAATGCGGAATCGGGAACAGCAGACAATAAGGATCCCCGTATACCGACTATTGAATCGAATAATGGTGTAGCGGTGGGTAATTCGGCCAAAGCCAGCGGGGGTTCTTCCGTTTCTGTAGGGAATGACAGCATCGGCAACGGCCCGTCTTCTGTCGCTATCGGTAATGCGGCAACGGCTAATGATGTGAGAACTACAGCCATCGGCAACAATGCCCATGCGGAAGGCGCCGGTTCTCTGTCCATTGGGCGTGAAGCCAGCGCGTTGACATTGGAAAATGCTACAAGCACAAATCCGCTTGTGACCGGGACTGATGAGCAGCTGGATAAAAAAGGCGTCATGGCTATTGGTGATGATGCTAAGGCAAGCGGTAATAATTCCATCGCACTCGGTACTTCCGCCAAAGCCGGCGATTTGGAAAAAACGCGGAATTCAGATTCTGTTACCCTGACCGGCAGCGCGAAACGGATTACCAAGCTGACATCGACACGGGCAGTCAATAACGCGGTTGCCATCGGTACGGAATCCAGCGTGCAGTCTGATGAAGACATTGCTGTCGGCTACAGGGCAACAACCGTAGCTTCCAAATACCACCAGCTGCCCGGTTCCGGACAGGTGGCTATCGGCAGCAACAGCAATACTTACGGAAGCAGGGGCGATGTGGCAATCGGTTCCGGGGCGGAGACGAATATAAGGGTCAAAAACGGGGAGCATACCAATGGGCCGACGGAAAGGCGTGACGCACAGAGCGTGGCCATCGGCAGCGTGGCAAAGGCTTACGGATCGCAGGCGGTGGCTGTCGGCGCGGACACAAGGGCGATCGGCAACTCTTCCGTGGCGATCGGTACCGATGATATCGAGCTGGATCGTACAAAGCTGGAAACTCTTCTGCCGGGATTGGCGAATAATGAAAATCTGAATAATAAGGCGCCCAATGATACGACGCTCGGTTCGGCTGCTTTGGGAGATAAACCTTACTATGTCAAGACTGCTTCCATCGGTACCGCATCTGTAGCACTCGGTGCGATGAGCCAGGCCGCCGGTGACGCTTCTATGGCTATGGGCCTCAATGCTTTGGCGGAAGGCGATGCCAGCACGGCAATCGGGCCTTTGGCACGGAGCAAAGGAAAGAATTCTATTGCCATGGGTGTGAGTGCCCAGGCCGCCGGTGGAAAAGGCAATACGGCCATCGGCCATAAGGCGAAGGTTGAAAGCGCCGCCGGTGACGGTAATATTGCTTTCGGCAGCAGCGCGTCCGTCAAAGACGGCGCCGGTCATGTTGTCATCGGTAAAAATGCTTCCGCAAATACCGTCAACGGATATGGTATCGCTATCGGCAGCAGCGCGTCTATCGGTATCGGTGCGGCTGCCGATGCGGCGGCTATCGGTACGGGAAGCCGTGTGGAAGGCAGCGGTATTGCTTTCGGGCGGCAGGCACAGGTGACGGCCTCATCCACAGAGAGCGGTATAGCTATCGGTACGGAAAGTTCCGTAGACGGTGCCCAGAAAGGGACTGCCATCGGTTACAAGGCTAAAGTATTGAGATCCGGTGATGACAGCGGACTGGCTATCGGTACAGAAAGCAGCGCCGGCGGTAATGAAGGCAGCATCGCTTTGGGCAAGAAAGCAAGTGTGGACTCTTCCACGAATGCCGGCGGCGTAGCTATCGGCCTTAATGCCTCCGCCAAAGGCATATCCTCTATTGTAATCGGCAAGGATGCCAAGGCGGATGATGGCAATCAGGCTCATGTCATCGCTATCGGTGTCGGGGCGCCAGCGACGGGGACAAGCCAGTATTCCTCCGTCATGGGTTCGGCGGCGAAGGCTTCTAGGGAGTATTCTACCGTTCTGGGATCTAATGCCAATTCCGAAGTGGACGGCGGCGTGGCGCTCGGCGCGAACAGTATTTCCAACCGCCATGCCGGCGGGTCTGCGACAGGGGATGTAAGAACGACCAATCCGTATATTCCTGCCGGTGCCGGCGCAGCGCAGGTAAATGCCATTAATGCGACAAAAGGAACGACAGGTGCCGTCAGTGTCGGCTCGGATACGGTAAAACGCCAGATCATCAATGTGGCGGCCGGCACGGATGATTCCGATGCCGTCAATGTGGCCCAGCTGAAAGCGGTAACATCTAATGCTTCCTGGACAGTACAGGGGAATGGCAGTGATGTGAATGCAGTGAAGAATGGCAGTAAAGTCAACTTTGCCGATGGAACAAATACAACGGCTTCCGTGACAAAAGATGCGTCCGGAAAGGTAACGGCCGTAAAATACAACTTGAAAAAAGATGTCAACCTGGGAACGGACGGCAGCCTGACCATCAACGGAAATACCTATATCAATAAAGACGGCATCAACGCGGGGAATAAACAGATCACCAATGTAGCCAGCGGCGGAGATGTAGTAACGAACGCGGCCAATATCGGCGACATCAACCGTATTGTGACAGCGAAAGACAAGTATATAACGAAAGGTAAGGCAACCTACCAGACAAACGGTGACGGCACGGCAACCTTGACCGGTACGAATGGCCTTTCCGCCAATGTGACGGGACTCAAAAACAACTATGTCACAAGCGGCAGCGTTTCCAATGACGGTAAAACCCTGACATTGGAACGGAATGATACGGGCAAAGTCAATGTAGACCTGAGCAAAATATTCACCGAGGTGGCAAAGGAAGATTACCATCTGGTAGCAAATCCAGAAGCAGGAAGCCAGGGTAAGTACAAAGCGGACAGCAGCGGAAATATGGTGCTGACCGTAGCGAACGAAAAAGGCGAAAAGAAACAGGTTACCTTGACAGACATCGCATCCAAAGCGCAGCAGAATACGAATACAACAAATATTACAAACATTAATAAGACGATTGAAAAAGGCCTGAACTTCGGCGGAGACTCCGGCGCAGATATTAATAAAAAGCTGGGAGAAAAGCTGGAAATCAAGGGCGGTGCCTCGGCAGACCTGACAGATGGGAATATCGGCGTTATATCTGATGGAACGAAGCTCAATGTGAAGCTGAAGAAAGATGTGGATCTTGGGCCGAATGGCAGCCTGACCATTAACGGAAAGACCTATGTCAACAAAGATGGTCTCAACGCGAACAGCCAGAAGATTACCAACGTGGCTGACGGCACGGCAAACAGTGATGCAGTCAACCTGGGTCAGCTGAATGCGGCCATTGGCGGTACGGCAAAGGCAACGACCGTCAAAGCGAAGGACGCTAATGTAACCGTTACGGAAGGAACCAATCCCGCCGGTGGTAAAGAATATACCGTCGGACTGGGTGATAAAGTAACCCTCGGCACGGCTGACAAGAAAATCGTCGTAGACGGAACCAGCGGAAAGATTACGGCGGGCAGCAAGGTCACCATCGATGGAACGACGGGGGACATTCAGGCGGGCACAGTCAAAGTGACAGGCGCCGGCACAGTGAATGAACTGACCAACCGCACATGGGATATTGACAACCCGACAGTCGTACATGGACAGGCGGCAACAGAAGACCAGCTGAAAACAGTCAGCGACGGCGTGAAGACCAATAAGACAAATATTACAAACATCAATAACACCATTGGCAAAGGCTTGAACTTCGGCGGAGACTCCGGCGCGGTAATTAACAAAAAGCTGGGAGAAAAACTGGAAATCAAGGGCGGCGCCTCGGCAGACCTGACAGATGACAATATCGGCGTTGTATCTGATGGAACGAAGCTCAACGTGAAGCTGAAGAAAGATGTTAACCTGGGACCGGACGGCAGCCTGACCATTAACGGAAAGACCTATGTCAACAAAGACGGTCTCAATGCGAACGGCCAGAAGATCACCAACGTGGCTGACGGCACGGTGAACAGTGACGCAGTCAACTTCGGCCAGCTGAAAGATGCTGTGGCGGCGGGAAAGACGATTCTGAAAGATGGTAAGAATACCACCGTCGAAGGCGAAGGCACTGTTGCCAATCCGTACAAAGTCAATGTAAATGACGATCTGGTGCTCGGGAAGAAAGGTGCTGACGGCAAAGACGGTTCCATCGGAGTCAACGGCAAAGACGGTTCTTCCGTAGTGATCCATGGCAAAGACGGAATCAGCATCAAGGGTAAAGATGGCAAAGACGGAGTTACTCTCAAGGCGAAAGACGGAGCCAACGGGACAGAAGGGCAGATTGGCCTGACCGGACCTGCCGGGAAAGACGGGAAATCCACCCATGCGGATATAGGCGTCAACGCAGGACCTGCGAGCCTGGATCCGGCCAAGAACCTGTCGGCTACCGAAATGACCCGTCTCTACTATGTAGATGAAAAAGGCGACCATCAGGTGGCAACGATGGATGACGGCATGAAATTTGCCGGAAATACCGGACTGGCAATAAAGAAACTGAACAGTACCATGACCATCAGGGGAACCGGAACGAAGGCGGATACGGAATATGATCCGTCAAACATCAAAACAATGGTGGATGCTGACGGAAATATGATTGTCGGCCTGGACAAGAACCTGAAAGCGGACAGTGTCGGAATCAACGGCAAAGACGGCAGAGACGGAGCGACCATTAAAGGCGGCGACGGAAAGCCGGGCGTTGACGGTACCAATATCACCCGTCTCATCATCGAAGAAAAGAACGGCAAGCAGCATGATATTGCTACCTTAGACGACGGCATGAAGTACGGCGGTGATACAGGGGCGGTCATCAAGAAGAAACTGAACGAACAGGTGAATGTAGTCGGCGGCATTACAGATGAAAGCAAACTGACGACAGATGACAACATCGGCGTCGTATCTGACGGCAGCAACAACCTGAAAGTTCGTTTGGCCAAAGATGTGAAGCTGAACAGTGTAACGGCCGGCAATGTGGTGATGGATACGACCGGATTCTATGTCAAGAAAATGACGCGTACTCCGGCCGGAACGGTTTCTCTTACTGCAGATGGGCTGAATAACGGCGGAAATAAGATTGCCAATATAGCGGCAGGCGAGGCGGATACCGATGCCGTCAATGTCAGCCAGCTGAAAAATCAGGGCTCGGAGATCGTCAACAAGGGCTTCGGCATAAAAGCGGAAGACGGAAATGAAGTAAAGAAGAAGCTTGGCGAAACGGTGGACGTTGTAGGCGACGGTAAGAATATTTCCACCAGAGTCGAAGGCGGCAGAGTCAGAGTGGGGCTTAAGGATGATATTTTACTGAATAGTGTCACCACAGGCCGCACAAGAATGGATACCAACGGGCTTACCGTTCAGGACGGTTCCGGAAACACGGCAGTGACAGTCGACAAGGACGGGCTGAAGATCAAGGACGGCCCCAGCGTTACCAAGTCGGGAATCGACGCAGGCGGCAAGAAGATCACTAACGTGGCAGCAGGCGAGGCGGATACCGATGCCGTCAATGTCAGCCAGCTGAAGAAAGCGGCGGCCGGTGCCACTACGAAAGTAGCAGACGGCAAAAATACAACGGTAACTTCCGAAACAAATGCTGACGGATCCAAAACGTATCGTGTCAATCTGAATGATGACATTACGCTGGGAACCGATCCTTCCAAGCAGATCAGCATTAAAGGGTCCGAAGGTACGATCAAGGCCGGACAGGTGACTGTCAACGGTACGGCCGGCACAGTGAACGGACTGACCAATAAGACCTGGGATCCGAACAATATCACCAGCGGACAGGCGGCGACGGAAGACCAGCTGAAGGTTGTATCCGGCCAGGCGGGCAAGCATTCTTCCGTAACGGCGGGCAGCAATATTTCTGTGACAACGGGGACGAATGCAAACGGCGGCACGGAGTACAAAGTGGCTGTAGTCGATACACCGACCTTCAAGACGGTAACCACGGGAAATACGGTGATGAGTAATAGCGGCCTGACGATAAAAAATGGCCCGAGCATCACGCAGACCGGCGTTGACGCAGGCGGCAAACGGATTACCAATGTGGCAGCAGGCCAGGCAGATACAGATGCTGTGAATGTAGGGCAGCTGAAACAGATCGGCGGAGCCATCAACAAAGTTGATAACCGTATCAACAGAGTCGGCGCAGGAGCGGCGGCATTGGCAGCACTCCATCCGCTGGACTTCGACCCCGATGACAAGTGGGACTTCACTTTGGGCTACGGCAACTATAAAGATGCCCATTCTCTGGCGCTTGGTGCCTTCTATCGGCCGAATGAAGATACGATGATCAGTGTAGGCGGTTCCATCGGCGGCGGAGAAAATATGGTGAATGCAGGTCTTTCCATGAAGCTGGGACAGGGCAACCATGTGTCCACATCCAAAGTGGCGATGGCTAAGGAAATCAAGGATCTCCGCGCTGAGCTGGAAAATGTGAAGGGGGCGCTGCTGAAGGTTGCAGACGGAAGACCGCTGGACTCCATGGATATGGACAAGATGCAGCTCTTCCCCGATGTGCCTGAAAATCATTGGGCCTATGACTATGTGGCGACTCTGGCAGGAAACGGTGTCATCGTGGGCTATCCGGACGGACAGTTCGGCGGAGACCGCATGATGACCAGGTATGAAATGGCCGCGTTGATCTACAGGGCCATGCAGAATGGTGCGGCTGCCGATGACCGGATGGCCAGAGCACTGAAAGAATTCGAACCGGAACTGGAACGCATCAGAGTAGATACTATCAGCAAGCATAAGGACGGCACACCTGATATCCAGCGTGTACGCGTCATCAAAGGCCGCGGTTAATCGGAGCAAGAGGCTTTCAGATGAAGAAATCATGGTTTGCTGTGATAGGAATGATATTGATATTGCTGCTGCCGGGCACGATGGCTGCGGCAGCGGATAATATCACCGTAGCCGGCCAGTTTGAAGGAGCTTATGCGGACAATGTATATCGTTTTGTTACTGCCGATGGACAGGAAATCCCTGCCATGATGGAGCATGCGGGAAAGATAATGAGTTATACGCCTTTTCAGGCGACAGGGTATGTGGCTTATAATCAGGCCGGGCAGCCTGTACTTATTATCCGGAACGTGTCTTATCAGGAGCGGGCTCCTAATCAGCGTGCGGTCAGCTACAGAAAAGATATTGGGAATCCGCAGCCGTCACAGGGGCCGATGGCACCGCGGACATCTCGGGACGCAGGGTATTTCATGGGACCGGTAAAAAGCGATCTTGACAACTGGTATCAGGTCAATCCGGGAGATTTGAAATTAGAGGATCTGGGTGCCTATCAGGTGGCATGGAATTTGTCCGGGCTTCCTGTAGGAACAAGGATCTGCACTGTGGGCAGTATTCTGTCCAGCGCCGGCGGCGGGCTTATGAATTTCCGTACTGCCCGGGGGAATAAAATTCTTATTAATCTCAATGGTGCAGTTGTTCCTATGGGACAGCGGGTAACCGTTTTGGGAATTATTTCCATCCCGTCAGTGCTGACAGTTCAGTTCGTAAACAGCGTTGGATCCTGATTGGGTAAGACCATCTTTCTAAATCAGGAAGAAGATAAAAGACTTTCTTCTATAAGCATATGCTTTCAGGAGAGGGTCTTTTACCCATTATAGAAAGCGGGATGCTCATATTTTAAATCAAAATCGGCTTTGTCCTGCCTTTGGACGGCAATACTGCCGGTATAAGGAATGAAGTTGTCTTTCTGAAAAGGGTATTTTGTTTCTCATTATTCATAGCAATGTGAGAACCGTGAGCATATGGATGATCCGCTCTTTGCATATTTCCCCAAAGGGTTCCATTATGACGGATATCTCGGTCGAGTATATGCGAAGGAAAGCAGATGGATCGAGCAGGCAGCAAAAGAGGATCGGAGTATAGCAAATCTCTGATGAGATATTTCAATAATGCGTGTCCGGTTATTAATTATTATAATAAATCACTTTATAAAATCATTTTATAAATGTATAATGTGATGGAAGAAATATGAATTGTTTATCTTTATAGAGAGCGGATATTTTTAGTTTGAAGGAGGAAAGTTATGAATCAGATTTACAAAGTCATCTGGAGCCGGGTGAAACACTGCTATGTGGTGGTTTCGGAAATCGCCGGCTGCTGCGGGAAAAATGGGGGAATAGCTTCTGAAAAGAAGAGCATGCCCGTCCGCGCGTTTCTGTGCGCCCTTGCCGTCACGGGATGCCTGCTGCCGGGCATAGCGGAAGCCTCGTTTGACGGCGGGATCGGTGCCTCAACGGCTACAGCGAACAGCATCGCTGTCGGGGATGATGCCAAGACAACAGAGGAATATACGATCGCTCTCGGCAGCCGATCCAGGGCAATAAATATCTATGCCATAGCCATGGGCGATCAGGCACAAGCTACCGGGCAGGGGGCGACTGCCATAGGATCCCTGTCTAAATCGACAGCCGAACATTCTCTTGCCGTCGGCGACCAGGCAGAGGCGGCGGCGGTGAACAGTTCCGCTTACGGTATTCTGTCAAAGGCATTGTCATCACACAGCGTGGCCATCGGTAATGGGGCGTCTGTCGGCAAGGGAGATCCGGATTCAGTATCAAGCCAGAACGGGATTGCCATCGGGAATGGTGCGAATGTTACAGTAAATCCCGCCACGGCAACACCGGGGATTACTGATAAGAGCGGAGGGATCGCAATCGGGCATGATGCGACAACCAAAGATATCAATACGATTGCTCTCGGTACCGGTACTATCGGCCAAGGTGCGCAGGCAGTGGCGATCGGCCGTAATGCACGTACAATTGCTAATAACGGTGTGGCTATCGGTAACGAAGCTCGGACACAATCTACGAACGGCTTTGCGTTGGGTAATAATGCCCGCGCCGGTTTTGATGAAAATAATGTGCTTGTAGGCAGAGACAATGACCAGGCCTTCGGTTCCAATGCCAGGGCCTGGGGCGGTTCCTCTATGGCTTTCGGTAATAATGCGAAAGCTGCTAATGGCGGTGCCATTGCCATGGGGAACGGTTCTCAATCCAGAGGGGATTGGGGCGTAGCTATCGGTAACGGTGCAAAAGCCCTGGCTGCGGGCGCCCGCGCATTGGGGGCAAACTCCACGGCAAAAGGAGTCAATTCTACTGCTATCGGCTGGGACAGTAAGAGTGAAGCAGCGAGCGGTATTGCCGTAGGTGAGTCTGCTTCCGTTGAGGATGGAGCAGACAATGGTATTGCCATCGGTACAGGAGCGAAAGCAGCAGGGAAAAGCAGCACTGGCACTCCAAGCCTTCCGGCAAGTACAGTGGCCATCGGCCAGGGCGCACAGGCGCTGGAAAACGGGGATATCGTCATCGGACGCCAGGCGAAGAGCATCGCTTCTACAGAGCACGGCAATCCGGGATCCGGTGCGGTAGTGGCAGGCGCGGAAGCGGCGGCATACGGCGCCAGAGGCGATGTGGTTATCGGCGCGTCGGCGGAGACTAATGTCAAGATCAAACAGTCCGGCGGTACTGTCGATCCTAAATATGCGCAGGGTGTCGCTATCGGCAGTACAGCAAAAACCTATGGCACCCAGTCCCTCGCTCTCGGTTCGGATACGAGAGCCATCGGTAACTCATCTATTGCTATCGGCGGGGATGATATCGATATGGCCCGTACGGAACTGGAAACAGCTGTGCCTCAGCTGAAAGCAGGAAACGGGATCAAAAAGAGCTTTAACAAGGAAATAGAAACTAAATTTCCGGGCGGATTGGGATCAGCTTCTATCAATGTGAAAGGGAAATATGCGAACACCGCTGCCATCGGTGACGCCACCACAGCCATCGGAACGCTGAGTGAAGCGTTTGGTACAGGTTCCACGGCGATCGGTATCAATTCTTTAACTAAAGGTGTAGCCAGCACCGGTATCGGAATCATGGCACGGAGCTGGGGAGATAATTCTCTTGCTCTCGGTACGCAGGTAGGTGCCTACGGAACCCGGTCATCCTCCATTGGCGATACAAACCAGGTAGGGCTGGATATGAAAGATGGAAATAGGTCCGGTAAAGAATCCGCGGCGGTCGGTTCCCAAAATACTATTTACGGAAATCAGGCCTATGCTGTCGGCGCCGGAAATACCATCGGCTCCGCTACGGTTGTCACTGCGACGGAAGCAAACGGCAGCGCCGCCGGTGCTGATCAGGATAAAATCACGACAGTCACTGCCGGTACGGTGAAAGGAAATATGGCAGGCGCTTTCGGTTATAAGAATACTATTAATGCGGATAATGCCTATGCAGTGGGCAGCAACTCCACGGTTTCCGCCGACGGGGCTATGGTGCTGGGGAACAACGCTTCTGTAACGGCGAAGAACGGCATGGCTCTCGGGAGCAATACAAAAGTGGTCAATGAAAATGCTGTAGCCCTCGGCGCCGGTTCGGAAACGGCGGCAGCTGTGGCGACACCCTCCGCAACGATCAATGGAACAGCACATAATTTTGCAGGAGTAAATCCGGCTTCTACAGTCAGCGTGGGTAAGGCAGGCAGTGAACGGACGATCACCAATGTGGCGGCCGGCCGTATTTCCGATGTTTCTACCGACGCCATCAACGGCAGCCAGCTGTATGCGGTGACTACGGAAATGGATAAAGGCGTGGCCTATGCGGGCAATGTGAAAGCTGCGGCAGCCGCGGCTAATAAGTTTACCCGAAAATTAGGCGAACAGACGAATATCGTCGGCGGCGTGGCAGATGCGTCTAAGCTGACAGACGGAAATATCGGCGTGGTATCCAATGGGACAGATACGCTGAATATCAAACTGGCGAAAAACGTGAAAGTGGACAGCGTCACAGCGGGCAATACGGTCATCAACAACAACGGACTGACCGTAGGCGGAAAGACCTATGTGACAAATAACGGCCTCAACGCGAATAACCAGACCATCACGAACGTAGCCAGCGGCGGAAATACGACGACCAATGCGGCCAATATCGGAGATGTGCAGACAGCCGTAAACAATGCGGTGACCAATGTTACGAATACATTGACGGCAAAAGGCCTTGATTTCGAAGGCAATGACGGCGCGGCGAACAAAGTGCATCGTGACCTCGGCACCAAGCTGACCGTGAAAGGCGGCCTTGCTGATGTGACCACCGGCGTATCGGGCAAGAACCTGGGCGTGAAGAAAAACGCGGCAGGAGACGGCCTTGATTTAGTGATGAGTGAAAAGCCGGAATTTAAAGAAGTGACAGCAGGCACGGGAACGAATAAAGTCGTCATCAACGATAACGGCGTCCATGTAGGCGGAAAGACATATATCAATAACAGCGGTCTCAACGCGAACAATCAGAAGATTACCAACGTGGCAACCGGCACAGCCGGAACCGATGCCGTCAATGTGGATCAGTTGAATGCGGCCATCGGCGGTACGGCAAAGGCGACGACAGTCAAAGCGAAAGACGCTAATGTAACCGTTACGAAAGGAACCAGTGCTGAGACAGGCGGTAGAGAATATACCGTCGGGCTGGGGAATGTAGTTACCGTAGGGCAGACCCATCCCGTCACGGTGACTGGGGATGCCGGAACCGTAAACGGCCTTACAAATACGACTTGGGATATTGACAACCCGCAGCCCGTACCCGGGCAGGCAGCCACGGAAGACCAGCTGAAAACAGTCAGTGACGGAGTAAAGACAAATAAGACCGATACCACAAATAACACAACGACGATTGGCACAGGGCTGAACTTTGCAAAGGTCTGAATTTTAAAGGTGCTGACGCAAAAGTTCTCCAAAAAAAACTGGGC
>ENA-OQKO01001302-OQKO01001302.1-human-gut-metagenome-genome-assembly--contig:-NODE-1302-length-15533-cov-11.305920_pt1 | contig 15533 bp, 16 predicted proteins | sample MGYA00242777_ERZ504796 | MGnify/ENA primary metagenome ERZ504796 (study PRJEB26092, sample SAMD00036404) | human gut metagenome | host: Homo sapiens | study: EMG produced TPA metagenomics assembly of... | reverse complement strand
GTGATTGTGTAATGTGGATTGTTGAGGAGATTCGGGTGGTGCAGTATGTGTATTTGTGGATAAAATGTGGGTAGGAGTGGAGGTTGGGTGGGTGGGTGGGTGGGGTGAGGATGAGTATAATGTGGCTGTGGGCTGACGACCGGAAAGGGACAGCTGCCCATGAAATTTATTTGAACATGTGGGAGGCAAAAAATCATGAAAATGGCAAAGAAACTTCTGGCTCTCGTCCTCACCGGCGTCATGGCAATGTCTGTTCTGACCGGCTGTGGAAGCACCGCCTCTCGTCAGGCTGCTGGCGAGCTGGAGGGTATGCTGAAGAAAGCAAACCCCAATGCTACCGTTGCGGACGGCGGCGAAGCACTGGCAATCAAGGCTATCGAGGTTGCAACGACTGATGACGGCAAATTCGAGATTAACGCAAAAAGCAATATCAAAACCGCTCTGAAAGAGGGCAACGATGACAAGTACGTCTGGTACGCCTGCTTCGAAGCCGAGGGTAAGAATAAGACTGACAAGGCTCAGGCAATTGCCGATGAGATTCTGAAGACGGAGTCTAACGGTTCTGTAAAGATCGGCGATACTAAAGCTGTTAATTACCTGAAGGTCGTAAAATCTTATAATCTTGGCGATGAGTTCGTGCTGAGCATGAAGGAGTTCACCGTCACTAATGATGACAAGACCACGACTGACTGGATCATGGCTGTTGTCACCTGCAAGGGCGTCGAGAACAAGTAAGCTTTTAGCACAACTGAGAAATTCTTTATTTCTTCAATAGAAAATGCAGCCAAGGCCCGGGGTGGAGACACCCCGGGCCTTGGTGTTTGTTTTTTCCGGAAGGACAGCAAAAACGGGGGCCGCTGCACGAATGTGCAGCGGCCCCCTCGGGATTGATTTACAGGTTGAAGTAGCGCTTTGCGTTGTCGAAGCAGATGCCGCGGACGATCTTCTCCAGAGCCTTCTCGTCGTTGGGATACTCGCCGTCCTCGACCCACTGACCGATGAGGTTGCAGAGGATGCGGCGGAAGTAATCGTGGCGGGTGTAGCTCAGGAAGCTGCGGCTGTCGGTCAGCATACCGACGAAGTTGCCCAGCAGGCCGAGGCTGGCCAGACGGGACATCTGCTCTTCCATGCCGATCTTGTGGTCGTTGAACCACCATGCGGAGCCGTGCTGGATCTTGCCCGGGATCTCGCTGTTCTGGAAGCAGCCGAGGATGGTGCCGATCTGAGCATCATCGCCGGGGTTCAGGCTGTAGATGATGGTCTTGGGGCACTCGTCGGTGTCGTTCAGGGCGCTCAGCAGGGCTGCGATCTCGCCGCCGCAGGTAGCGGTGTTGATCATGTCAAAGCCGGTGTCGGGTCCCAGCAGGGTGTTCATCTTGCGGTTGACGCCCCGCAGGCAGTTGTAGTGGAACTGCATGACGATGCCGAGGCGGTGATACTGCTTGCCCAGATGGATGAGGATGTAGGTCTGATACTTCTCAGCCTCTTCCGGAGTGCAGGTCTCGCCGGCCATGACCTTCTGGTAGATGGCGTTGACCTCTTCCGTGGTGGCCTCACGGTAGGGGATGTAGTCCAGACCGTGGTCGGAAGCGCGGCAGCCCATCTCGGCGAAGAACTCGATGCGGTCGGTCAGAGCGCTGGTGACGCAGTTGATGCAGGCCAGCTTTTCCTTGCCGACAGCAGCGGCCAGCTTGCCCATGTACGCAGCAAAGCCGGGCTTGTTGATGTTGAGGGCCTTGTCGGGGCGGAAGGAAGGAGCCACGGTGAACTTGATGGTGGGGTCTTCCTTGATCTTCTTGTGCCACTCGAGGCTGTCGATGGGGTCATCGGTGGTGCCGATGAAGGCCACGTTGCTCTGCTCGATGAGGCCGCGGACGGTCAGCTTGGGGTCGTGCTGGAGCTTGTCGTTGCACAGATTCCAGACTTCCTCAGCGGTGTCGCCGTTCAGCACGCCGTCGTAGCCGAAGAAGGTGTGCAGCTCCAGATTGGTCCAGTGGTACATCGGGTTGCCGATGGCCATGGGCAGAGCCTCAGCGAACTTCTGGAAGCGCTCGCGGTCAGGCTTGTCGCCGGTGATGTACTCCTCGGGCACGCCGTTGGAGCGCATGACGCGCCACTTGTAGTGGTCGCCGAAGTAGCTGCCGTCCGGGTTGCGGCCGCCCAGCCAGACCTGAGCGATGTTGTCGAAGCGGCGGTTCTCGTAGATCTCACGGGGAGGAATGTGGCAGTGATAGTCACAGATGGGCATATCCTCAGCGTAAGCGTGGTACAGGTGCTGTGCGGTGGGCGACTGGAGCATGAACTCCTTATCCATAAATGCTTTCATGGTCAGAACTCCTTTTTTCAATGGTCATGACAGTTTGAAACATTCTTATAGTAGGGGAGCGGCCTGTTCCGTGCAAACAGGCCATTCCTGCCTTTAGTATACCGGAAAACGCCGATGTATACAACTGAAAAACTGCCCAAAAATCTCGTGCGGACTTGTACAATTCGCTGGTTTTTATAAAAACGACCCCGTTTCCGGCAAAAAACTGTTGAGAAGCACTTGACTTATTTGTATACAACAGCATAAAATAGAGGCAGAGAAGGGCGCGGCTCAGGCTGCCCCCCGTGAAAGGCAAAGCAATCTGATAAAAGGAGACACTCAAATGGAAACTTTGAATTACAAGGTCCTGGAAAGCACCGGCTACAACGGTTATATCCTCAAGGACGCACCCGTCAAGGTGATGCAGTTCGGCGAGGGCAACTTCCTGCGCGCATTCGTGGATTATTTCTTTGATATTGCCAACGAGAAGGCTGGCTACAACGGCAAGGTCAAGCTCGTCCAGCCCATCGCAAACTTCCCCCAGATGGCGGACTGGATCAACGAGCAGGAGGGTCTGTACACCCTGTACCTGCGCGGCAGCGAGAAGGGCCAGAAGGTCGATGCAAAGCGCGTCATCTCCTGCGTGCATGACTGCGTCTGCCCCTACTCCGAGGGCAAGTGGGACGAAGTGCTGGCTCTGGCCCGCTCTGAGGACCTGGAGATCGTCGTCTCCAACACCACTGAGGCCGGCATCGCCTACACGCAGGGCGACAGCCAGTTCGACCAGGTCCCTCCCAACAGCTTCCCCGCAAAGCTGACCCGCGTGCTCTACGAGCGCTACACCGCCTTCAAGGGCGCTGCTGACAAGGGTCTGGTCATCCTCTCCTGCGAGCTCATCGACAACAACGGCAAGGAGCTGCAGAAGTGCTGCAACAACTACGCAAAGGACTGGAACCTCGACGCTGCCTTCATCGACTGGATGAACAACGCCAACACCTTCTGCTCCACTCTGGTGGACCGCATCGTCCCGGGCCGCATCCGTGACCCGAAGGAGATGGCTGCTCTGGAAGAGGCCAACGGCTACACCGATAAGGCTCTGGATGTCGGCGAAGTCTTCGGCGTCTGGGTCATCGAAGGCCCCGATGGTCTGGAGGACAAGCTGCCGTTCAAGAAGGCCGGCGTCAACGTCATGGTCGTCCCCGATGTCACCCCCTACAAGAAGCGCAAGGTCCGCATCCTGAACGGTGCTCACACCGGTTTCGTTCTGGGCGCATATCTGGCCGGCTTCGACATCGTGCGTGACTGCATGCACAACGACACCATCCGCGGCTTCATGAACAAGATGCTGCACGAGGAAGTCATCCCCACCCTGCCTCTGGACAAGAAAGACCTCGAGGAGTTCGCTTCTGCTGTGCAGGACCGCTTCAACAACCCGTTCATCAACCACGAGCTGATGAGCATCTCCCTGAACTCCACCTCCAAGTGGAAGGCCCGCAACATGCCTTCCTTCCTGACTTATATCGAGGAGCAGAAGAAGCTGCCCAAGTGCCTGACCATGTCTCTGGCTGCTTACATCGCTTTCTACTCCAACGACATTCAGGAGCGCACTGCTGACGGCCTCATCTGCAAGCGCCCGGCAGGCAACACCTACAAGATCCAGGATGACGCATGGGCTCTGGACTTCTACTATGCACACAAGGACGACACCGCTGCCCAGCTGGTGAACGCCGTTCTGACCAACACCCAGATGTGGGATCAGGACCTGACCAAGATCGAGGGCCTCGAGGCCGCTGTTCTGGCAGACCTGGAGCTCATCCGCACCGAGGGCGCCGAGGCTGCTTACAAGAGCTGCCTGTAAGCTGAAAATTTGCACAAAAGGGCTGCTGCTTTGGGCAGCAGCCCTTTTGGCTTCTCATGAAAGAGTAGGAGAAAAACTATGCCGCAGGCGATCCATATCAGCCCCATCGACAACGTCGTTGTCGCTCTGCATCCCATTGCCAAGGGTACCCTCGTCGAGGTGGACGGCCTTGCCGTCACCGCGCTGGAGGACATCCCTCAGGGCCATAAGATGGCTGTCAAGCCCATCAAGAACGGCGAGAACGTCATCAAGTACGGCTTCCCCATCGGCCACGCCACCGCCGACGCTGAGCCGGGTACCTGGATGCACACCCATAATGTCCACACCAACCTCTCCGGTGAGGTGGAATACAGCTATGACCCCGCTCCCGATCTGGCCCCGCTGCCCAAGGTGGAGCCGGAGACCTTCATGGGCTTCCGCCGCAAGGATGGCCGCGCCGCCATCCGCAACGAGATCTGGATCATCCCCACCGTCGGCTGTGTCAACGACATCGCCAAGAAGATGGTGGCCGACAATCAGGACCTCGTCACCGGCACCATCGAGGGCCTCTACACCTTCACCCATCCCTTCGGCTGCAGCCAGACCGGTCATGACCATGCGCAGACCCGCAAGCTGCTGGCCGCTCTGGTCCGCCACCCCAATGCCGCTGCCGTTCTGGTGCTGCATCTGGGCTGCGAGAACCTGCAGCACGACCAGTTCGTGGAAGAACTGGGCGAGTATGACCACGACCGCGTGAAGTTCCTGACCTGCCAGGACGTGGACGACGAGTTCACCGCCGCCCGCGACATCCTGAAGGAGCTGGCCGTTTACGCCGGCCAGTTCAAGCGTGAGCCCATCCCCGTGAGTGAGCTGGTGGTCGGCATGAAGTGCGGCGGCTCGGACGGCCTGTCCGGCATCACCGCCAACCCCACCATCGGCCGCTTCTCCGATATGATGGGCCAGCGGGGCGGCTCCACCGTCCTGACCGAGGTGCCGGAGATGTTCGGCGCCGAGGGCTTCCTGATGGACCGCTGCATCGACCGCGATGTCTTCGTCAAGGCCGAGCAGATGATCAACGGCTTCAAGGAGTATTTCATCAGCCACAATGAGGTCGTCTACGACAACCCCTCTCCGGGCAACAAGCAGGGCGGCATCACCACGCTGGAAGATAAGAGCTGCGGCTGCGTCCAGAAGGGCGGCACCGCCCCCATCATGGACGTCATCGGCTACGGCGACCCCGTCGTCACCAAGGGCCTGAATATGCTCTACGGCCCCGGCAATGACCTCGTGTCCGCCACTGCCATGACCGCCGCAGGCGCACACCTCATCCTCTTTTCCACCGGCCGCGGCACCCCGTTCTCCGCTCCGGCTCCCACCCTGAAGATCTCTACCAACACCCCGCTGGCAGAGAAGAAGGCGGGCTGGATCGACTTCAACACCGGCGTCATCGCTGACGGCGAAAAGACCATCGACGAGGCCGCAAAGGACCTGCTGGATCTGGTCATCCGCGTTGCCAGCGGTGAGCAGACCAAGGCCGAGAAGCACGGCTTCCGCGAGATCTCCATCTTCAAGGACGGCGTTGTGCTGTAACTGCGATTCGCGTATTTTTAATACGTTGGCAACAGCCGCGAATCGCGTGTCACAAAACAGCCGCCTTTGAAAGGGTCTGGAGTTGTATCTTTGTGACCAAAATAAAGGCTGCTGTACGCACTTTTTGCGATACGGCGGCCTTTTTGTGCATGAAAACGGAAAGGAAGTGTTTTATATGATGGGTGCAAATGGCGCAGTATTGTTTTCTCTGCTGATCTATGCAGCGCTGCTCTACGGTGCGGTGCGGCTGATCAAGTATTTTATCCGCTACGGCATTGATTACTATTTTGAAAAACTGGTGGAATACCAGAAAAACCAGAAACATACGGAGGACTGAAATTTATGAACCAGATCACCACCCAGTACGTCACCGAGAACGGTGCATGCTATGAGCAGTACGTCATCACCGACCCTGCCGCAAAGACCAGCCTGACCATCACCCCCGAGCGCGGCGGCATGATCACCGGCTTCACCCTCGACGGCGACGAGTACATCTGGACCCGCCGCCCCAACTTCTCCGAGTGCAACCGCCCCCGCTTCGGTGTGCCGGTGCTCTTCCCCAGCTGCGGCAACCCCGACGGCGGCGTCCACAACTTTGACGGCAAGGCTTACCCCATGGAGACCCACGGCTTCGCGGACCTGTGCGCATGGGACGTGGAGAGCGTCGGCCCCGACGGCGTGACGCTGGCTCTGGAATCCACCCCGCTGACCAAGTTCCTCTATCCGTTCGACTTCACCCTGCTGGTGAACTACAACCTCGAGGGCAACAAGGCCGTCATCAGCCTGACCGTCATCAACGAGGGCGACAAGCCGATGCCCTTCAGCTTCGGCTACCACCCCTACTTCATGGCTTCCGCTCTGGAGAACGTGGACTTCGACATCAAGTGCGCCACCTGCTCCGAGAACGCCAAGGGTGAGCAGCCCGCCGCTCCCGAGAAGATCACCCTCACCCGCAAGGAGGGCGCAGACAACACCATCCGCCTGATGACCGGTGTTCAGTTCCCCATGACCTTCACCGACAAGGGCAACGGCCACAAGGTCACTGTGGACGCTGACGAGACCTTCGACAAGGGCGTGCTCTGGCAGCAGGATGCCGAGAACTTCGTCTGCATGGAGCCCTGGAACGGCTGGGCCAACAGCGTCAACGAAGAGGGCAAGCACGAGGTGCTGGACGTCGATGAGGCCATGACCAGCGAGTGGAGCATCACCATCGAGAAGGTCTGAGCTTCTGAACCATAATGCATAACAAAACGCCGCGCAGCTTTTGGCTGTGCGGCGTTTTTGTGTTGTGCCAGATTCAGATGTGGTAATCCACCGGGCGGACCGTCCCCTCCGTGAAATACTCCGGGTGGCGCTGGCGGGCCTGCTCCACCGAGAGCTTATAGCGGTTGAGGTGGTCGCTGAGGGCGCGGCTGAGGTCTTCTTCGGAGCCGCGCAGAACGGCTTCGAGGATGCGGGTGTGGGCCGCGCAGACGGATTTGTTCTCCTCGGTCTGCAGGCTGAACTTGCGCAGCCGCTCGATGTGTTGGAAGGTGGAGAGCATATGGTCGAAGTGCTCCTCCATGCCGCAGAGCTGGAAGGCCCGGCGGTGGAAGGCATTGTCGAGATCCAGCATCCGGGTCTCCCGGTTTTCGGCGTCGGGGTCGCGCTCCAGCTGGCGGTAGCTCTCGAGGTTGAGCCGGTAGGCGGCTTCCTGCTCGGCAGTCAGACGGCCCCGGATGCGGTTCAGAATCTCTTTTTCCAGCGTGAAGCGGGCGAACTGCTCCATCTCCATCAGCTTGAGGTCGATGGGGGCCACGTGGGTGCCGCTCTGGGGCTTGATGACCACCATGTGGGCGATGTTCAGCATGATGAGGGCTTCCCGCATGGGGGTGCGGCTGATGCCCAGCTCCTGGGCCAGCTCCCGGTCATTCAGCTCGTCGCCGGGCTTGAGGTCCATGGTGATGATGCGGCTGCGGATGGTCTCATAGGCGACCTCCCGTGCGCTTCGTGATGCCATTGCAGTCACGCTCCTTCTGAAACGGGCAATGCCCGGAAATGTGATATATCAGCTACCACCATTGTACCCGCGGGCATCTGCGCCGTCAAGAGCAGCGGCAATAAAAAACTGTATATTTTACCAAAAAGTTCAACGCTTCCGGGGGTGGAGATAGAGCACCGGCACCCAGATGAATGCCACGGCCAGCCCGCAGAAGACATCGATGATGGAGTGCTGCTTGGTAAAGACGGTGGACGCGCAGATGAGCGCCGCCCAGCCAAAGGCCAGCACTTTGAGCCACGGGCGGTCTTTTGCCAGTGTGCTGCCCGAGAAGGCGATGGCCATGCAGGCCGAGCTCTGGCAGTGGATGGAGGGGCAGACGTTCACCGAAGCGTCGGCTTTCCAGATGAGCTGCATCAGGGTCATGGCGATGTTGCTGCGGCCCACCTCTTCCACAGTGGGGCGGATGTCGAGGCCGTTGGGCAGCACCATATAGAGGATGAGGCAGAAGGTCATGCCCGAGAACATCATCAGGCAGAGCTTATCGTAGCTGGCGGTGTCGAACCACCAGAGCAGCGCCGTGACGCCTGCCAGCAGGAAGAACCAGCTGCCGTAGGGAAAGATGAACCACTCGTTGAAGGGGATGAAGTCGTCCAGCGGGCTGTGGATGATATAGTTCGGGTCGGTGACGGTGAAGTCCAGCCAGAAGAACCAGATGAGGTAGAGCACCCAGTACAGCTGATACCACAGGTGGGGCCGTGCGCGAGAAAGAGAAGTTTTCATGGAGAGCTCCTTGTTTTTTATCATACGATGATACATTTTACCACACTTGGCCGACTTGCGCAAATCAATTCGATGTTATAAAATAAAGACAGCCTGTCCCGCTGGGGCAGAAAACGTGTACTTACAAGCGCAAAGGAGCTTTCATGTCTACTTCATCTCACCCCATCCTTCTTGCGGCCCTCGATCTGGACGGCACTCTGCTCAACAGCAACGGCGAAGTTTCGCCCTGCACGCAGAAGGTGCTGTCCGAGGCATCCGACCGGGGCGTCGTGGTCATCCCGGCTACAGGCCGTCCGCTGGCCAGCCTGCCGCCGGTGGTGGCGAAACAGCCCTGGGTGCATTATGCCCTCACTTCCAACGGCGCGGCGGTCTGGGATCTCGGCGGCGACCCGCTGGGCTGTGTCTACAGCCGGTATGCCAACGCCGCAGAGCATGAGACGAGCCAGCCGGAGTGCATCGTCCGGCGGTGCTTCCCGGTGGAAAAGGCCCGGGAGGTCTACGAGGCGTTCCACGGTCTGCCCGGCGGGCTGAACCTCTTCAGCGACGGGCGCGCTCTCCGCGACAGGGTGCAGCAGCGCTTTTTCGACGAGCGGTTCGCCCGTCTGGCGGCGGTGAAGGGAACAGAGGCCATCCAGCCCAACGATGGCCGCTTCACCATCCTGCGGGACCAGAGCGAGTGGATGAGCCGCCACGCCCACGAGGTGGAGAAGTTCTGTATGTTCTTCCACTCGGTGAAAGAGGCGCAGCAGTATCTGCCCCGCTTTACGGCCATCGAGGGCGTCGAGGTGGTGCAGGGGGCGCCGGACAACATCGAAGTCACCGCCGCCGGAGTAAACAAGGGCGAGAGTCTGCTGGCGCTGGCCGACCATCTGGGCATCCCCCGCGAGGCCACGCTGGCTGTGGGCGACAGCGAGAATGACCGCGCCATGCTGGAAAAGGCAGGCGTCGCCGCCGTGATGGCAAACGGCATGGAGCAGATCCGAAAATTGGCCGACATCGTCAGCGAAAACGACAACGACCACGACGGCGTGGCCGAGATCTTTGCCCGTCTGGGGCTCTGAGAAGCACAGCTTCGGCGTTTTTGTGCAATGTATACAAGCTCTTATGCAAAACATTGTGCTTGTTGAGCATTACCAAACGGCCCGCTCTCGTTTATACTAAAGATACGAATGTGCGGTGGGGAAGGTATGCCCATTGGGGCCCTCAGCCGCAGGAGTTCATGCAAATGTTAAAAAGGAGAAATGCGTTATGAATCCCATCGTAGAAAAGGTCTATCAGATCGGCATTATCCCTGTTATTGCTTTTAACAGCGTAGACGAGGCCCTGCCCCTGTGCAAGGCTCTGGCTGAGGGCGGTCTGCCCGCAGCTGAGGTCACCTTCCGCACCGCATGTGCTGAGGAGTGCATCCGCAAGATCCATGAGGAGATGCCCGAGATGCTGCTGGGCGCCGGCACTGTCCTGACCTGCGAGCAGGCTGACCGTGCTATGGCTGCTGGTGCTTCCTTCATCGTTGCTCCCGGCTTCGACCCCGAGGTCTGCAAGCACGTCATCGACAAGGGCGGCATCATGATGCCCGGCACCGCTTCCGCAGGCGAGATGCAGCAGGCCATGAACATGGGCTGCGAGGCTCTGAAGTTCTTCCCCGCTGAGGCAAACGGCGGTGTTGGGATGCTGAAGAACATCGGCGCTGCCCTGAAGGGCGCTCGCTGGATGTGCACCGGCGGTGTCAACGCCAAGAACGTCAACGACTACCTGGGCTATGACCAGATCTTCGCTGTCGGCGGCACCTGGATGTGCAAGAGCGACGTCATCAAGGCCGGCGACTGGGCAAAGATCACCGCTCAGAGCAAGGAAGCTGTTGACACTATGCTGGGCCTGCACCTCATCCACGTCGGCATCAACACCGGCAACGAGGAAGAGGCTGCCAAGGTCGCAGGTCTCATCTCCACCATGCTGAACATGAAGGTCACTCCGGGCAACTCCAGCATCTTCGTGGGCAACAAGGAGTTTGAGATCATGAAGAAGCCGGGCCGCGGCACCAACGGCCACATCGCCATCGGCTGCAACAACGTCGATCGCGCTATCTATCACCTGTCTCAGCGCGGCGTGAAGTTCGACCTCGACAGCAAGAATGTCAAGAACGGCAAGACCGTCGCCTGCTACATGGAGGGCGAGATCGCCGACTTCGCATTCCACCTGGTCCAGGCCTGAGCCTGAATTTTCCGTCAAGACCCGCTGCGGCGGGGTAATCCGATGATACAAACATAAAGGAGAAACACTATGAAAGTCGTTACCTTTGGCGAGCTGATGGTTCGTCTGCAGCCCTTCAACTACGAGCGCTTCGTTCAGGCCAACAGCCTGGAGTTCACCTTCGGCGGCGGCGAGGCTAACGTCGCTGTCTCTCTGGCTAACTACGGCCTGGACGCAGCTTTCGTCACCAAGCTGCCCGCACACGCTATCGGCCAGGCCGCTGTCAACAGCCTGCGCCGCTACGGCGTCGATACCAGCATGATCACCCGCGGCGGTGACCGTGTCGGCATCTACTACAACGAGAAGGGCGCTTCTCAGCGCGGCTCTGTCTGCATCTACGACCGTGCCAACAGCGCGATCCAGCTGGCTCAGCCTTCCGATTTCGACTGGGATAAGATCTTCGAGGGTGTCGATTGGTTCCACTTCACCGGCATCACCCCGGCTCTGGGCGCAAATGTCGTCGAGATCTGCCTGGAGGCCTGCAAGACTGCTAAGGCTCACAACGTGAAGATCAGCTGCGACCTGAACTACCGCGGCAAGCTGTGGACCCGTGACCAGGCTCGTGAGGCTATGACCAAGCTGTGCGAGTACGTTGACGTCTGCATCTCCAACGAGGAGGACGCTAAGGACGTGTTCGGCATCGAGGCTGAGGCTACCGACATCTACGGCGGCAAGCTGAACGCTGAGGGCTACAAGAGCGTCGCCAAGCAGCTGGCTGACAAGTTCCACTTCGAGAAGGTCGCTATCACCCTGCGTGAGAGCCACAACGCTTCCGAGAACGGCTGGAGCGCTATGCTGTACGATGTCGCTTCCAACGAGTACTGCTTCTCCAAGAAGTACGAGCTGAAGATCATCGATCGCGTTGGCGGCGGTGACTCCTTCGGCGGCGGCCTGATCTACGCTCTGCTGAACGGCAAGAGCACTCAGGATGCTGTTGAGTTCGCTGTTGCTGCTTCTGCTCTGAAGCACACCATCGAGGGCGACTACAACATGATGACTGTCTCCGAGGTCGAGAAGCTGGCTGGCGGCGACGGTTCCGGCCGTATCCAGCGCTAAGCAGGAAGGGAGATCCGCTATGGATATCCGTTATTCCTGCAACCAGAAAGACTTCAAGCGCTACACCACCGAGGAGATGCGCGACGAGATGCTCATCACCGGCCTGTACAAGGCGGATGAAGTCGTGGCTGTCTACAGCCATGTGGACCGCATGGTCACGCTGGGCTGTATGCCTGTCCACGAGACGGTCTCCATCGACAAGGGCATCGACGTCTGGGCCAACTTTGGCACCCACTATTTCCTCGAGCGCCGCGAGATCGGTATGTTCAACATCGGCAAGGACTCCACGGGCATCGTGGTGGCCGACGGTGTGAAGTATGAGCTGGGCTATAAGGACTGCCTGTATATCACCCAGGGTACCAAGGAAGTTACTTTTGCTTCCGCAGACCCCGAGCATCCGGCAAAGTTCTATATGGTCTCCGCTCCGGCACATTGCTCTTACGAGACCCGCCTGATCAAGATGGCCGATGCAAATCACCGTCCTCTGGGCAGCGTCGAGACCTGCAATAAGCGCACCATCAATCAGTTCATCCACCCCGACGTGCTCAAGACCTGCCAGCTGAGCATGGGCATGACCGAGCTGGAGCCCGGCTCCAACTGGAACACCATGCCCAGCCACACGCATGAGCGCCGGATGGAGATCTACACCTACTTTGAACTGCCCGAGGGGCAGGTGGTGTTCCACATGTGCGGCGAGCCCACGCAGACCCGCCACATCGTGATGCACAACGAGGACGCTGTCATCAGCCCCTCCTGGAGCATCCACAGCGGCGTAGGCACTTCCAATTACACCTTTATCTGGGCAATGGGCGGCGAGAACATGGAGTTTGACGACATGGACAACATCGCTACCACCGACCTGCGCTAAACAAGTACACCATACAACGCCCCGCATCGGGAGACCGATGCGGGGCGTTTTGCTAAATATTTAACTTTGACGGAGGAATACAATGGATCTATCGGCTTTCGATTTGAAGGGCAGGGTCGCCCTCATCACCGGCGGTGCGCACGGCATCGGCTTCTCCATCGCAGAGGGTATGGCCAAGTGCGGTGCCACCATCTGCTTCAACTGCTCTTCCGAGGCCAGCCTTGAGAAGGGCATGGCGGCTTATAAGGCTGCCGGCATTGACGCTCACGGCTATGCCGCAGACGTCTCCGACGAGGACGCCGTCAACGCGATGGTGGCGAAGATCAAGGCCGAGGTCGGCCCGGTGGACATCCTGGTCAACAACGCCGGCCTGATGAAGCGGGTGCCGATGGTCGAGATGAGCCACGCCGACTTCATGCGGGTCATCGACGTCCATGTGGGCGGCGCGTTCAACTGCTCCAAGGCTGTCCTGCCTGATATGATGGAAAAGCACGAGGGCAAGATCATCAACATCTGCTCCATGATGAGCGAGCTGGGCCGCGAGACCGTCTCCGCCTACGCCGCCGCAAAGGGCGCCCTCAAGATGCTGACCAAGAACATCGCCTCCGAGTACGGTGAGTACAACATCCAGTGCAACGGCATGGGTCCGGGCTATATCGCCACCGCCCAGACCGCCCCGCTGCGTGAGGTCCAGCCCGACGGCAGCCGTCACCCCTTCGACCAGTTCATCACCGCCAAGACCCCGGCGGGACGCTGGGGCGACCCGGAAGATATGGTCGGCCCCTGCGTCTTCCTGGCCTCCCACGCCTCCGACTTCGTGAACGGTCAGATTTTGTACGCCGACGGCGGCATTCTCGCCTATATCGGCCGTCAGCCTAAGTAAATCAGACAACAGAAAAGCCCTGCGGGATGCCGCGGGGCTTTTGTCGTGCCAGTCGTGTCAAATAAGGATGCCGCCGCAGTGGTCGAGCTCGTGCTGGATGATCTCTGCTGTCCAGCCTGAGAAGGTCTTGATGCGGGACTGGAACTTTTCGTTCTGCCACTGCACCTTGATGGTCTGGAACCGTTTGGTCTTCCGGGTGCCGGTGAGGGAGAGACAGCCCTCCTCCGTTTCGTACGGCCCGGACTTTTTGAGGATGACAGGGTTGAACATGACGAGATAGCCGTCCTCGCTCTCGAACGCGATGATGCGCTTAGCGACGCCGATCATGTTCGCGGCCATGCCGACGCAGCCGTCTTTGTGGGCGATGAGCGTTTCCAGCAGGTCCTGCGCGATGGGCAGGTCTTCCGGCAGGGCAGGCGCAGCTTTCCGGGTGAGGAAAAGCTCGTCTTTGCAGATGTCACGGATCATAAGAAACCTCCTGTGTGGATGAAAGAAAGCCACGATGGATGTCCCATCGTGGCTTTTTCTTCTATCGGAGTGGCGAGACTCGAACTCGCGGCCTCCTGCTCCCAAAGCAGGCGCGCTACCAACTGCGCAACACCCCGGCGGTGATACTCAAATAGTATACCTTTTTTTGGACGCGGAGTCAATCCCGGGGTAGAAAAATCAGGACTTGGTGCCGCAGCAGCCGCAGCCCTCTTTGACGGCGGGCAGGCTCTGGGCCAGCTGCTCGAGGGTGACGCTGTCGATGTATTGGTTGATCACATCGTCCAGCCCGGCCCAGAAAGGCAGAGTGAAGCACTGGTCAGACATGGGACACTCGTTGGTCTCGCTGCCGAGGCAGGGGATGGGGGCCACGCTGCCCTCGATGGCCCGCAGGATCTCACCGGCGGTGTAGTCGGCGGGGGCTTTGGTCAGGCGGTAGCCGCCCTGACTGCCGCGCTCACTCTTGACGAGGCCCACGCGGGCCAGTGGAGTGACGATCTGTTCCAGATATTTCAGGCTCAGCTGCTGGCGTTCGCTGATCTCCTTCAGCGAGACGGTAGAACCCGGGGCGTAGCGGGCCAGCTCGGCCATCAGCCGCAGCGCATAGCGGCTCTTGGTGGAAAATTTCATAGCGGTTCTCTCCTTGCTTGCCTTCCAGTATACCACGACTACCCGCTTTTGGAAAGTGAAAAAACCTGCCTTTTGCTCCGGACGCGGAAATATCGAAAAGTCATCTTGCTAGAACAAAAAATATCTGTTATCATAAGATGATGCAACAAGAGATATAAGGAGAGACACTTATGATACAGAAGATCGAGCCCGCAGCCGCCATCCGTCTGCTGGACGCGAAAAAGGCACAGGCTGTGGATGTGCGGGAGCCGGACGAGTACGCAGTGGGCCATATCCCGGGCGCAAAGCTGCTGCCGCTGGGTGAGGTGATGAGCCGCGCCGCCGAGGTGCTGCCCGACAAGGACGCACCCTGGCTGGTCTACTGCCGCACCGGCCGCCGCAGTGCTGACGCCGTCCAGAAGCTGGATGCGCTGGGTTATACCAATATCTATGATTTGGGCGGCATCCTCAGCTGGCCCTATGAAATCGAAGGGGACTTTGAGGGGCATTTTTAATGTGACGGAGAGCGGCGTCGCGCGCCGGTGGCGCGGGGGTAGAGCGCTTTTGCATTGGGGCTAAGTTCTCTTTTGCGTGCCAAAAGAGAACCAGAAAAACACCAGCTTCGCGCGCCGGTGCGCGGGGGTAGAGCGCTCTTTCATTAAGGCTAATGTTCTCTTTTGATGTCAAAAGAGAACCAGAAAACCACCAGCGATTTCGACGCGCTGGATCCACGAGAAAGGGGCTGCTCGCCCCTTTCAGACCCCGAAGGGGTTGTCGAAGCCCAAAAATGCTAGCCGCTTCGCTAAACGCATTTTTTGGGCTTCTCCGGTTTACGGCTCCGCCGATGGTGTTACGCTTTCGCAGAACTTTACGTTCAGCAAGGGCGTA
>ENA-OQKO01001293-OQKO01001293.1-human-gut-metagenome-genome-assembly--contig:-NODE-1293-length-15608-cov-3.995155_pt1 | contig 15608 bp, 17 predicted proteins | sample MGYA00242777_ERZ504796 | MGnify/ENA primary metagenome ERZ504796 (study PRJEB26092, sample SAMD00036404) | human gut metagenome | host: Homo sapiens | study: EMG produced TPA metagenomics assembly of... | reverse complement strand
CAACAATATCCTCGCTCATCTTCTCGTAGCCGTCGCAAGTGGCGGAAAAGCGGAAGGTGTGCTGGCCTGCGGACAGCTTTAGCGCAGAAAGATCCAATTGATTCTTTGTTGTCGCACTGCCGACCGCTGTGGCCTTGCCGTCCTCCACCTGATACCACTGGAAGCTTACAGCGCCAGTGCCGGTTTCCTTCGCTACCTTGGCAAGAGGCGTCCCCGCACCGCCATAAGTCATGCTCATCTTGGTCAGATAGTCCATGCTCTTGATGGGGATCTTGGCCATAGAAACATTGGTCAGCTCCTTGCCGGTAAGGTCGGTTATCCAGATACTGCCGCTCTTAAACACGTAACCCTCCGGCAGCAGGGATGCCAGCGTGACATCTCCGGTGACGGTCAGCTTTGCCGCCGTCTTACCGTTCAGATCCAGCTTGAGCGGGCTGCTGATGGTGATCTCGCCTGCATTTGCCAGCAGCTTCACCGTACCGCCGCCGGCTGCGGCGATGGCCTCGTCTGTCGTCCGATGGTAGGAAATGCTGCCGTCCGTCTTTGTTACCTCAGCGGCATAGCCGCAGTAGGGGCAAACCTTCCCGCCGGAATGGTCATCCGGGTGGCTGCACTTCACAACAGTTACGGCAGTATTCTCCTTCATCTCCGACAGCTTGAGCAATGCGCCGTCTTTCTTCCGATAAGCATATCCCTCTGCCAGCAGGGACTGATAATCTGCGCCATTCTTGATTTTGATGCTGTCAAAGGATCCGCCGGACAGGGTCACTGGAATACCTTTGAGCGCACCCAATTCCAGCAGATCCGCGCTGCCGCCGGACATGGTCAGCGCTCCCTCCGTGTAGATGCCGCCGATGAACTTGCCGCTCGTTACCACGGCTTCGTTCCCGGTAAGAATGCCAAGCCCCACTCCACGGTTTCTCCCGTCTGTGCTGCCCTCCAGGGTGACATTGTCCAGCGTCAGCTTTGCGCCTGTCTGCTTAGATTTTCCGACCGCCACCGCATGATAGGGGTCGCTGGGATGGGTGTTTTGCACCTTGCCGTTTATGATGGCTACATTGGAGCCGAGGATACGTAGAAGCCCCTTCCCAGCGGATTTGCTCAGGGTGTGTCCATTCAAGTTCAGTATAATATTTTTGCTGATTTCGATAGGCTCTGCGTTCTCGATGGTCAAAGGCCCCCGCAGAGTGATCGTGTCACCGTCCTGCGCGGCAGCCAGCGCGTTTTCCAGACTGGTGTATCGGTTGCCGCCGATTTCAAATGCCTCCACCAGCGCTTTGCAGAAGGTGCAGTAACCGTTGCTGTCCACCTTGCCCGCATGGTCGCAGATTCTGCCGCAGACACATTTGCCGTTCTGATATTGGTCGGTATGCGCGACCACCTTGACCGCTCTATTCGCAATATCTACATTGGAAACGTTCAAAATTTCGTTGCTATCAGCGTCTGCAAAGGCATATCCGTCCGCCAGCAGAGCCAGGGCCTCCTCACCAAGTGCTGCATTGATTCCACGTTGGAACGTGCCGCCGCGGAGCTGGGTTTTCCCGAGGAAATTCACCTGATGCTGAAACACGCAGTTGCCCTTTACCGTCAGGGTAAACCGGTCATTAACGAGACCCTGGCCTATTGTAACGCTGTCTAATATCAATACCGTGGGGCCTGTGGTGGCAATGACCTCTCCAATGCCCTCTATCGTGCCGTTTTTGATGGTGACGCTGTTGTACGGGCAATTTTGCAAATCCAGCGCCTTGACCTTGTGGCCCTGCAGGTCCAGCGTAACGTCCGTTTTGTGCGCCACATCGCCTCCCGCTCTCAAGATTGCGTCAATATCCCGCACAAAATAAAAGGTTCCGCCGGAGACCAGAATGCCCCCAACCTGGGCCTCACCGCCATGAAGTTCATACGAATAGGGGATACCATCTTCGTCAATAAAGAGCACATCCTCGCTACACGGTTCGCCGCACTGTTGGCATTTGCCTTCGTGGGTGTATTTTGCATGGGTGCAGGTGTTAATGGTAACGGTGACAGTTTTTGTATCTACGGTATAGTTATTAAAGGACAGCTTGCAGTAGACCTGGCCGCTGTACTCCCAGTCCTTGCCCGCCACTGGGGTCAGGTTGGACTTGGTCAGGACGATTTTATTATAACTGCCGCTGCCTGTGCCCTGCAATTCTGTTCCGTTCACATACCACTGATAGGTGATTTTACCGGACTGACCGCTTGCCAGAGAGGCGCTGACATCGACAACCGCTACACTTTCCCCATCTAATTTCTCATATACGACCTCCGGCTGCTTTTTTATGGTAATAGGGTTTTTGGGCGCGGCGGCGACGGTGACCGTTGCGGTGGCGGTCGCCTTGTTAGGAGAGTATCCTGCTTTGCTGTCTGCGGTCAGCTTCAGCTTATAGCGGCCCTCCTTGACGTTGTTGTCCGCGGTAACGGTGATGGTCTGGTTGTCAGCGGATTTTGCTGCCGTCAGACCGGTGTGGTCGCCCCCCCATTCCACGTTAAGGGTATCCATCTTGACCTTGCTGCCGGTCACGGAGAAGGTCGCCGTCTGACTGCCTAAGCTTTCCTGCAGGGTTCCCTGCTGCGCGCCGACGATCAGGCTTGCGCGGGGCTCCATCTTGGCGATGTAGATGGTCTTGACGTCCGAGTCTCTTATTGTATCGTCCGCTGTGCCGCCCGACATATCGTCTGTGTTTGCATTCTGTTCGTCCGAATACAGAACGGTCAGGCTGCTGTTGATGTTTCGGACCTTTCCATAACGACTATAAATCGCACCATATTTTCCGGGGGTGTAGAGAGTGCCGCTGTTCATAGTCAGGGATGCAGTCTCAATACCGTCACCGGAATTTAGATTCAGATTTCCATTCTCAATCACGATGGTTTTAGCGCTCAAGCCGTTCACACCGCCGTTGGTGGTTATCTTTACCCCGCCTTTTATGGTAAGTGTCCCGCCGGCGGTTTCGCCCCAATTGCCGTCCACAATACCACTTTTCCCTTTCGGAACAGTGACCGTCAGACTGCCGCTTCCCTGAATGGTCAGGTTGGCGGAATACATATCCAGAGCGGCGGTATATGCGGTATCGGTAATCGTAATGGTATTCTCGCCTTTCAGCGTGATTGTTGTGTCGCCCTGCACCACCACCGGGGTAGTTATGTTTCTGTTATCCCAAGTAACCTTGCCGGAGATGGTTTCTTCAGTGCTTGCCGCAGCTGCCATCAGGGGCATTGCCTGCTCTGTTCCCTTGCAGGCAGAGAGGTCTGCATCTTCCGCAGAGCAGACCGGGCAGTCGGAATTGACCGCCTCTTTCTCACAACGGGTTTCGCAGATGCACTCCGCCGGAGCATTCCCGGACACACCGGGAACAAGCCCGCTGTCCTGGGAATTGCACAGCTCACAGGTATACCTGCAGGGCGTCCCCTCTGTGGCCGGAATGTAGCCGCAGCTATCGTCATGCTTGCCGCGTTCATGGGGACAGCTTAATTCTTTTGTGATACAGCCGCTTTCCTCACTGCATTCATGGGTACACTCGGTCGGCTGGACCTCCTCTACTTCAGATGAGGTCGCCGTATTTTCTGATACGCTGCCTTCCAAAACAGGGTAACAGCTTTCGTCATGTTTATGGATACACTTCTCCACAGGGGTGTAGCAATCCTCAGTATGTTCATGTTCACAGGCTGCCCCTTCGGTTCCTTCCGTATATCCGCAGTCCTCTGTATGTTCCGGGTGATGCTTGCACAACCCCGTATGGACGGCGGATACACCCGCTTCCACCGCAGATGCCGGAACTCCCGGCATCGTAAAAATCATTGCCGCCGCCAGTAAAAATGCGGCCGGCCGTTTCCATTTCCATATCATTTATTCATCCTCCTCACGCGGTTCGTTCCTTCTCGTTGTTTTCTGAAGCAGCTGGGATACCGCCTCCCGCAGCTGATATTCTGTCACAGGCTTTACCAAAAAGGTGTCCGCCTGCATCCTGCGGCTTTGGGGTTCAAATTCTGCCTGGTCGCTGATCCACAGGAGCGGGACATCCTTGCTGTACCCTCGTATGCTCATGCAGAAATTCATTCCCCTGGCTCCGTCCTCCATGACAACCACAGCATCATAAGGCCCATCCCGCTGCATGGCATAGACGCAGAATACGCCATTGTCAAAGCGGTCTACTTTGCCAAGCTTCATCAGTAACGCCGTTTCTTTCTCCTTCTGACTATAACTGCACAGCGCAATTCGCATGTTCGCACCTCCATTTTGTGATGGGTTTTATCGCCTCATATAGCTCCTGATCGGAGCAGTCTGCCGAAAGGAACGCAGGGATACGCAGGTGATATGCGATCAGGGCAAAGTTTTCATCATCGCTCCACCAGACAAGCGGTGTTTCCGGTGCCAGCTGCTTTGCCTGAATGGCAGCCTCCAATCCCCTTGCCCCGGTCATGGCGATGACAACCGCATGGTAGCGGCTCCGCCGCAGTGCCTGAGATAGCTGTTTCTCATTCCATAGCTCGTCGATGACAAGCTGTCCGTCCCCAGCAAAAAGGGAGCGCAGCCTGCTCTCAAACCATTCTGCATTCCTTAATTCCGTACAAAGTGCGATTTTCATGCTGAGCCTCCTTTCCTGAAAAGAAAAACAAGAAAGAATGTGCCTTGGCACATTCTCGCGCCGAGCGCGGTCGCTTGCGACATGTTTCTTCTTCGCGCGAGTGCGCATCCCGCGGAGCGTTTTTATGTCATAGGACGTTCCTATGACATAAAAAAACCAGACCTTCTCATCGGAAAGTCTGGTAGTATAATTAGAGTAGCATCTTGTCAAGGGAAATGCAACCGACTTTGTTTAAGACGCAGGTTTTCTGTTTAAGACGCAAGTTTTTCCTGCGGTTTTATGTTATACTAATATTGGATTATTGTGCAAAGGAGATGGCACGATGCAGATTGCGATTGTGGATGACAGAGCAGATGACAGAGCCGAACTGTCTGCCTGTCTGGAAAATTATATGAAAAAGCATCAGCTGGACTATACGCTGACAGAATTTGAGGACGGAGAGAATTTTCTGAAAGCTGCCGCCGAGGTCAATTTTCAGCTTGTCTTTATGGACATCTATATGGAGAACATGGATGGAATAGAGACCGCCAGAAGGCTGCGCCAGAAAAACAGGCTTTGTAAGATCGTTTTTCTGACCATTACAGAAGATTATGCCCGGATGGGGTACAGCCTGTCCGCCAGCTATTATCTGCTGAAGCCGCTTTCGCTCCATCAGGCAGATTTTGAAGAAGCGATGGAGCTGTGCCAGCTAAAACCGCCCTATGAAGTGATGACACTTTCGGTTATGGCTGACCGTCAAAAGCTGGAACTTCCCACAGAAAAGATTCTATACATAGATTATCAAAACCGTATGACACGGATTCATACGGCGGAACGCGTGATACCGGTAAGCGGAGGCTTTCAGGAGGTTACTGCCGCATTGCAGAAGGACAAGCGTTTTTTGCCCTGCTACCGGGGCATTTTAATCAACATGGATTACATCAGCCAGGTTGACAGTCAGACCTTCCGTTTGATAAACGGGGAGGAACTTCCGATTGCCCTCCGCAATGGAAAACAGCTGCGGGAAACCTACCGTCAATATGTTTTCTCTGGAATGGGGGGTATCATATGAGAATGAAGCAAATGCACAGGCGTATTCTGGAGGGCTGTCTGGCCTGTCTCCTCTGCTTCACCTGCAGTATCCCCGCATTTGCCGCCGAAACTGCAACCCCATCCAATGCCGATGAAAGAAGGGAGAATCCGCCGGGTTTAGAAAGCGAGGCTTCGGAGACACTGAAGAGCAGAACCCCGGAAACACCAGAAGAAGTATCCCTCGTCCTTGTCACAGAAATACAAAATGAAGACGAACTGCTCTCCCTGCCAGATTTCACCCTGCCCCTTAGAACCACACCGTCTGATGATGACCTGGAGGAAATTTATCAGCTGGCCCTTCGGTATCAAACCGTCTGCGCCACTGTAACAGCAGGTGAAGAAATCCGGCAGGAAACATTTTCTGTCGCATGGGATTTTTCGGCCATTGACCAGACCACTCCAGGCGAATATACCGCAGCAGGCCGGATTGAACTGCCGGAGGGGTATGCCTTTGGTGAAGCTGTCTTGCAGGAGCTTCAGATTTCCGTCCGGGTGGAAGAAATGCCGCCTGCTGTCATCACCTCCATAGAGCAATGGTATCCTTATACGGACGCGTTTGCGGTTCAACAGGGCAGCGAAACCGAAACGCTGGAAAATTTGTTTGCCTTTTCCCCTTACTATCTGGAATGCTATGCGAAAAATGGAACCAGCTACACCGCTGTGGTGGAATGGGATTTTTCTGGTATTGATCTGAATACTGTGGGACTGTACCATGCAGCAGGAAGGCTGACCGCACCGGAAAATACCATATTTGCGGATCGTGTCGATTTCCCTGAAATTTCAATTCCTGTTTCTGTTCAGGCTCCGGGCAGCCCAGACATCAACTGCTTCCTGGTTCGCAGAGGAAGCCTTTATTTTCCCTGGGTTACACCTCCGGGGAATCTGGACAAGGTCAGTATATGGCTGTCCAAAAACAACGGTTCATGGAACCGTCTGGAAAGTGGCGTTTATGTAGGTCAGGAAATGCTCTCGATTGCCACCCGTCTGCTGGCACCGGGCAGCGGTTACCGCCTTCAGGTTGATTATGACGGCGGACAGACCGGCATCCTGTCCTTTACCTACGCAGATGAAATTGTCCTTGAAGGGTATCATGAAGGCGACCGGGATGGAGGGGATGCAGGCGGAAATCCACCCGACACCATCATTCAGACGCCTCCTGAAGATACCGACGATCAGGATGACGGTTTCGCAGACAGGCCCTCCACGAAGCCTTCAAAACCGCCTGCAACAAATGGCGGCAGAGTGGATTCCAACGATTCTGAAAAAACACCACCTGTCAGTGAAAAAAATGATCCTGCGGATCATGAACCATCCCACAAGTCTTCCGAGCCATCCTGGGAGGAAAAGGATGATTCCATAGATATAGATAAAGACGATTTTCCATCGGAACAGGCAAACGGTGATACAGAGGAAGATGCGGATTCCAAAAGCCCTGATTTTTCAGAGTTCTCCGATGAAACCACCGACCGGATTTCCGGCACACGCTTTTTGATGATGCTGCAAACAGGGGAGCAAAGAGCCATCTTTTCCAAACAGGGAATCACCATCAGCATACCAAAAAACGCCTTGCCGGAGGGCATCCAAAACGAAGATCAGATTGAAGTCATCATCCAAAAGGATACGGACGGCGGTTTTTCTTTTTCGTTTTCCATCAATGGAACTGCGCTCAGCTCCCTGCCGGATGTTTCTGTCATGCTGCCCTGTCCAAATGACCCGGCAGCCGGCACATGGTTCCTCTGTGATGAAAGCGGCGTGGAAATCCCCATGACCGGTTACGACGATGCGGCAAAAGCCGCCTCCTTTCAGATCAGCCATACAGGGACATACAGCATTGCAGTAAAGGAAGATGCCATTTCCCTGGCACAGGCCGCCGACACAGAGCATAGCCGGTCGCCCATACTCCTTTTGATTCCGGCCTGTCTGCTTCTTCTGTCTGCCGGTGTGTTTTTCCTAAGGAGGAGGCGAAAATAAGATGGTATCTTCTGCAGTAAAAAAATATGCTGCCTTATGTATGGTCTGCCTGTGCTCATCCCTGTTTTTTCTTGGCCTGTATCAGTTCAATAATAAATATAGCCAGAACACAATCCAGGCGGCAAATGGGATTCTGGCGCTTTCTGAGGAAGAACTTCAAAAGTCACCGGTGCGCTTTCTGGTATCCGGCTGGGCATTTTATCCTGACGCGCTTTTGACCCCGGAAGAAATACGGGATGAAAGCCATTATATGCGCTACCTTTCCATCGGAGAGCAGACCAATTTCTCCAGCCCTGCAAACCCTTCTCCCTATGGCTGCGGGACTTATCAGATGACATTCTTTCTGCCGGAACGGAAGGAAACATATGCGCTGGAAATCCCAGAAGTGTTTTCTGCTTACAACCTTTATCTGGATCATGACCTGATCCTGCAAATGGGGGAACCGGCACAGGGGACACCATTGGTTCAAAACCGCATGGTCACTTTTCATGGCGGAAAACCGGTCACACTCACCATAGCGGTCAGCAACTATGACCACTTTTACGGAGGAATTGTCTATCCGCCTGCTTTCGGAACGATGCTGGCGGTCAATACAACCAGAGGAATCCGGTTTGCATTCTGCCTGTTCAGCTGTACAGTTACCTTTGTCTGTGCGCTGCTGTCCTTTTATTTCAGCCGCCGGATGAAACAGAAAAATACATTCCTGTTCGGACTGATCTGCCTTGCCATGTGCGGCCTGTCATCCTATCCGGTGCTTCATATGCTGGCTGCGGTTCCCGTATTCCCCTGGTACACGATTGAACTGTTCTGTATCTATCTGGTTACCTGGCTGATCGTAGTTCTGCAAAACCGGATATGCAGGCCGGGCTTCCTGCCTGCGGCCATCAGTAATGGGGTGGGCGCTGCCTTCCTGGTATATGCGTTTGTGTATGGCATGATGGCTTCCCATCTCTCCCTTGGAGCGATTCGTTTCTTCTCTGCATCGGTCTTTTGTTATAAGGCGGCATCTGCGCTCTATCTGCTTATCATCGCTGTGCTTGCCATTCACAGAGGAGAAAAACGGAGCAGGCCGATCTTCTATGCTGCGGCAGCCGCAACTTGCGCCTTTATATGGGATCGCCTTCTGCCGGTTTATGAGCCGGTTATCGGCGGTTGGTTTTTGGAATGGGGCAGCTTTTTCATAGCAGCAGCCATCGGTTATTCCCTCTGGCGCGATGTGATAGAAGGATATGGAAACAGCCTGATTTTCCAGGAAGAACGCAAGCAGGTCATCCGTCAGCTTTCTATGCAGACCGAATACAGCCGTCAGGTTTCTGAAGCAGCGGCAGAAAACAGAAGGCTGATCCACGACATCAAACACCATCTGCGCACCATAGACCGCATGGCCTCTGAACGTGGGCAGACGGAGATCTGCTCCTTCCTGTTACAGGTAGAGGAACAGGTTGCTGCATCATCGGGTCACTCCCCTGCCCAGTTCTGCAAAAATCCCGTCGTAAATGCACTGATTGAATACTACTACGGCATGGCGCAGACACAAGGGACAGAATTTCAGGTGCGGCTCGATCTTCCCGATCAGATGCCGCTTACCGATGTGGAACTGTGTACGGTGCTGGGCAATCTTTTGGACAATGCCGTTGAGGCGTGCAGCCGCCAAAAGCAAGGGGTGCGCCGCGTTTTCATTGCAGGCGAAACCAGAGGCAATATGTACTTTTTGAAGATTGAAAACACTTACGACGGTCTGACCTTGCAAGAGGGAAAAACATTCCTCTCCCGAAAGGGTACATCTGCTGATCATGGAATCGGGCTTTCCTCTGTCCGAAAAATCATTGAAAGCCATGGCGGTGATCTTGATCTTGTTCCCGGTGAGGAATCCTTTCTTGTTGGAATTACAGTGGGTTTATAAACATTGCTCATACAAAAGGACACCATTACTTACATTTGCATAAGCAATGGTGTCCTCTCTATTTTCCAAGTTCTTCTTCCATAATATTCCTAATCGCTTTAATATCCGTAAAAGTCAATTTTATTCCACGATTATACATAGCCAGTACTTCATTCAGATTTTCAACAAGTACCTTATCCAACTTTTTATGTATCGTTACAGGCTGTTCCTGAATCGTATGAACATGGTCAAAATATTTTTCAATAACAGGAAATGTATTCTGTATCAAAAAAGCATTTTCTTTCCCTGCAAATAATCCAATCACTATCGTATTGCATTTACCATATCGTTTCTTTTTCTTTTCAACGATTTCCTTGTATTTCTCAGCTTGTGAGCTAATTGGTATCATCCAATACAATTTTGGATTTTTTCTATCCTGAATTGCATAGTAATGAGGACGATAGTTCCCCTGTTCCTTATTACTCATCAAATATTTATCCTGAACCAAGTCAAAAAATTCATCCTTGATATGATACGAATATCCCTGTTGTATCTCCATAAATAACCTTTCCTATGTGATAAAATTCCCCATCAGCATTCACTGATGGGGAACATTTACAAACTATACTATTTTTATCCCACCTGTATAGCAAGTGGCTTCATTTACGAACTGAATTATTTATACCCCGCACCATCAGCAAGCGGCAAACATTTACTTCTATCTTTAGTATATACAGTTTCTCTGAATTTAGCAACCTGTTTTTTAAGTTTAGAAATATTTTTTACTATATCATAGCTCATCATTTGTCGTAACTCTGTCGTAAAATACATGCATTTACTTTCTTAATACAGCTTAGCCCCAGCAGGAATTGCGTCATCTAACATAAGCAGATTCAATCCTTCGTGTCCGTCATACTCATACACTGCTGAAATCAACATTCCTTCTGATGGGATTCCCATCATCATTCTGGTAGGAAGATTTGTGATCGCTACGCATGTCTTTCCAACAAGCTGTTCCGGCTCATAGTACTCATGAATACCGCTTAAAATTGTGCGTTTCTTGTCAGTTCCATCATTTAATGTGAACTTTAGAACGCCTCAATAAACTGAGGCTAAAACTGTCCATTCCAGTTAAACAAATTTGACCGCGTTTTATTTTCTATATTCAACTTACTTTGTGATATTTCTTCTCGATTAATTGGTATTTCGTCAAAGTCAATTCCCTGCATCTATTGGTTTTCCTGCCTTTCTATGACCACTTCAATAACATCTTCTATTCCACAGTCTAATGCATAGCATATTTTAACAATCGTATCTAATGAAACATATTCGTTCTTACTCATTTTAGCAACTGCATTTGTGCTAATATGTGCTATGTCTTTTAGCTGAGTCTTATTTATATTCTTATCCACCATCAATTTCCAAAGGCGGTTATAACATATTAGGGATTCAGTGCTCATAATTCACCTCTCTTAAATTTGCTTTTGCAACTAATGCAAGTATATCATGATTCTCATTCTTTTTCAATTATTTCTTGATATATATCAAGAACATCTGCACATATACTCATTTTTAAATAAGGCAAAAAATAGACTCCTATTTCTAGGAGTCCTATTAAACGTGTTCTCTTATTCTATTAATACAACTTTGCTCCTGCCGGAATATGGTTATCCACCATAAGAAGATGGAGTTCTTCATCCTCTGAATCTTTAAGATTATTTACTGCTGAAAGTAACATACCGCAAGATTCAATTCCCATCATTGCTCTAGGTGGAAGGTTTGTAATAGCAATAAGTGTCTTTCCAACTAATTCTTCTGGTTCATAATATGCATGAATACCAGAAAGAATTGTTCTATCTACACCTGTACCATCATCAAGAGTAAATTGTAAAAGCTTTTTGCTCTTTGGTACTGCTACACATTCCTTAACCTTAACACAATGAAGCATGCCTCAAATCCGGAACACAGCGCATCAGCCAATCCACCGCCAAAAAAAATCGTAAGCGCCGATGCCGCAATAACCTTTCCCAAAGCATTTGTAAGATCATCCAGTCTTTCATCCAAAATCACAAGGATTTTTTCTTTCAGAGCTTCTACAGGTATCGGGGAATCGATGCAGTCACAGCAAAGGCGATAGAGATGGTTCAATTTGGACAAGTCCATTGCATCCCGCCTGATTCTTCGACTTTGAGTAACCGCTTCCATTCCCCGAAATTACATTGTTATAAGAATACTGGATGTAATCGCATAAACATTCATGTGCTCTGCACCATACGCTTTGCCCAGCCTGTATAAAGTCTCCTCTATACGGCTGATCTCTGCACCTGCATAATACATTGCTTCACCAATATTGAGCATTTGACGTATAAGCAGATCCATGTCGCTTTCATTGGCAATCAGCAGATCGGCATTCAAGACCGAAAGCGGAACCAATCCGCACAAGCTCTGAGAGCCTCATCCGGGTCTTTATAGAAATCGGCTCCCCACAGGCTCAAAGAAATAGTATCCTTGTAGCCAAGCTGCTCTAATTCCTCCAGACGGCCTGCAAATGCAAAATCACCTTTACCCAAAGCTGCATACCCTTCTTTTCGGTCTGCAAAATGCACATGGGCAGGAAGCCCCAGACGGCTGCAAAAATCTGAGATCGTCTCCGCATTATTCTCTGCCTGAATCAAATCAAGACCGGCTTTAACCCATGGAGAATTCACAGACTTAATTAACTTTTCCAGATGGCTCAGATCTCTGGCAAATAAGGAATCAGCTGCAGACATTTCTTCCATCACCATCACTATTCCCAATTCTTCTGCCTTTTCGGACAATATCTGAACCGATTCTACAAGTCGAAGAAAATTATCTTCCGATGGCGAGTCCACATATTCCCATCCGGGATGCAGCATCATTTTATCGGTTTCAAACGCAGCTGTATCCTCCAAATACTGTTTCATCATATTAATACTGTAATTTCTCACATACGGAATAGGAGATGCAATATTAATCGGATATTGTCTGCACTGTTCCGGATGGAAAACAGTCATTTTAAGTCCTCGATCCTTAAGCATCTGGTTGATCTCCCTGATCCGGGCAGTATGGCCCTCAGGTGTATCATCATCCAGGCAGAAATGAGGAGATGCTCCCCACAATTCTATAGACCGGAAACCATTTGCCTCAATTGAGTCCAGGCCATACGCAAACGTGTGGTGAAGAAAAGGCGCTGTCAAAATGCTGATCTGTTCTTTATTCATAATACTCATACAAGTTCCCCTCCATCAAAATGCTTTCTGAGAGTTTCAATATTTGCACGGTAATGTGGCTCCGGATCCAGCCTATATGCACCATTAGCCATTTCCATGGTTATCGTACCTTTGTAATTATATTTTCGCATCGCATTTAAATGTTCATCGAGGTTCTGGAACCCATCCCCCCATTTCATATGTCCAAATGGACGTCCATCGTTCAGGTGAATATGAGCCAGTTTATCCCCCAAAACTTCAAAATACTGTTCCAGCGTTTCTCCTGTGTATGCTACCGGAACCGTGTCCACGCAGCACTTCAGATTAGGAGAATCAATATCTTTTACCACACGAAACTGGTCAAATCTGGTTGTTGCTAACGGAGACTCTCTTTCATTCAGGTTTTCATACATCAAAGTAATGCCATACTTTTCCGCGTGCCGTGTCAGCTTTTCCACAGAATCTCTTCCATGCTTATAACCTTCCGACAACGGCCTGTCCCAGTAAGGTCTTCCAGGGCAAAGCAACATCTGTGGGCACTCCAGTTCCACTGCTGCCTCAATAAATTTCTTATACTGCTCTACAGTTTTATTTCGGATATTGTCTTCCGGTGCCGCAATATTAATTGCATAAGTATTTTCCTCTGGCATCAGAGAAACAACACTAAATCCCCGCGCTGACAATTTTTTTCGCATATTGGCAGCCATATTGGGATCACCGTCATACATATGGAAATGATGGCTGCACCCATATAATTCCAGTCTGTGAACCCCCAGCCGATCCATAGAATCCAGAAAATAATCAAAAGAAAATTTCTTATATACCATATTTGTCGCGGCCAATTGCGACATTAAAAGCTCAGACATTGTATATCTCCTTTTTCTTATCCAAAATACATTCTCAGATTGCGCATATTTCTCTTGTCATGATAAAATGGATCTGCAAAATATTTTCCATCTGTCAGTTCCTGGGTAAATTTTCCCGTATAGCCATTATTCAGCATATCCAGAATATCTTGTTTGAGATTACGGTTTCCATCTCCCCACACAAAATGTCCATAAGGATTACAATCCTGAAAATGACTGTGAATAATATTTTCAGTCCCGAAAGTATCAAACCACTGCTGAATGGTTTCTCCTGCCACAGACATAGCTGTCAGGTCAATCATGACCTTAAAGTTCGGATGATTCACCTCATCAAACAAATGCTTGATCTGATCTATACGCCACCCTATCAAAGATTCCTGTGGGCGCAGCGACTCACATGCAATCATCATATCATTTTCAGCCGCCACTTCACTCAGCCTCTGAAACATTTCTACTGAACGCTTGAATCCTTCCTCTTCCGGTTCATTCCAGTAGCCCCAGCCCGAGTTTGCTTCAAGGATCGTTGCCCCCAGCTCGTGCCCAAATTTAATTCCATTTGAGAAGTAGCGGAAACAGCGCTCCTTCAGTTCCGGTTCTTTTGCTGCAAACTGATAGCCATAAGAACAGTTTTCCGGTGTAAATACAGGACATGTCAGACCGTGATCATCCAGTTTCTCCTTGATCGGCACTGGATCCTGATAACCATGATCATCAAGCCACAACCCCTGATGCGCAGCAAGCAGCTCTACACATTTCACTCCCAGCTCCTGCTGACAATCAAGGAAATAATCCCAGTAATCTTTTCGTTTTCATTTTTTCCTCCTTGTTTTTCTGCATGCTGATTCATTCTTTTGCACGTATTTTCTAATATCGATTCAAAATGAATCTTTTTAATATTTTTTGCAAATTTATATTATCATTATTTGAAATATATGTCAATATGCTTCATTTTTATTTGTTGAAGAAAATATTTTTGTTCATTTTTTTCAATTACTGGCATTTCTTTGCATTTCCCTCCATTCTTCTATGCATTTTTCACGTTCAAAGTTCAAAATACAATCAAAATAATACAGCCCCTCTGCGTCAGACGCAAGAGAGTTTCCGTTTTCCGCAACCCAATCCCGGTTCAAGCCCGGTTTAGGCCTATTTTTTGCATACACAAACAGAGCCAAGTATGATATAATCCCATCTTTGACACTTGAAAATAGTAAAACAGCCATAACGCCAGTATTTTATCAGCGTTGTGGCTGTTCTTTGTCTTGCATCGATATGTACTATTTTTGGATTTGTGCTATTTTTTCTGTTTTGTTTCTTTTATAATCGACCTCATGGAAGATTTGGATATGAATTCGTAGTCTGTTCGGAAGCCAAACGCATTATGCAGGGCATCCGTAAGTTTTGTACGTTTGTAGGAAGGTATATATCCACTGTCTTTAGACAGCAGTGTCATATTCAGACCCCTAAGGGTTTCCAAAATCTTACTGCAGGTAAACTCTTTACCCAGTTTTTTCTCTAACAGGCGGTAAACCAGCAGGCTGATGTGGCAGGTTAAAAAGTGAGCCCTGATTCTGTCTTCCCGCCTCACAAATACAGGTCTTGCTTCGAATTCTGATTTCATGATGCGGAAGTTTTCTGGATGAAACGGGCAGGATCATTGGGATTTTTACCTTTTCTGGATTTTCCGGGAGACTGCATCATTTTCATAGCTCTTTGAATCTGTCCTTCACGGATTTTTTGCTGGTAGGCTTTATATTTGGGGGAGTATGTGATGATAACAGTTTCATCCATATCTCCTGTAACAATCGGATACTCTGCATTATACTGATACTCCTGCGGCTCAGCAACCATTGGAGAGTATACTGCCTTTCATCGGCAGTTTAATCAGTCTTATTCCTCGTTGCTCACACATATATGCTTTCATTATTTCTATATTCTCGTCAGCACTTCCTGACTCAATAGCCAACTTTTCTGAAGGTATGTATGTTTC
>ENA-OQKO01001287-OQKO01001287.1-human-gut-metagenome-genome-assembly--contig:-NODE-1287-length-15662-cov-19.371484_pt1 | contig 15662 bp, 10 predicted proteins | sample MGYA00242777_ERZ504796 | MGnify/ENA primary metagenome ERZ504796 (study PRJEB26092, sample SAMD00036404) | human gut metagenome | host: Homo sapiens | study: EMG produced TPA metagenomics assembly of... | reverse complement strand
CATAATGATCTGTAAAGATCTCTTGTAGGATATTCATGATTCTATTATGAAGGAAAAAGACAAAAAAAGAAACCCACCCCTCAAGAATGAGGGGCAGGGGAGTTGAAGTGTCGAAGACACTTTTTTACACGAAAATAACAAGGTCTTTGTCTACTATGGACAAAGAGATATGAAAATCTTTAGAATATATGGATATTGGTAGGAAAAAATGAAAGTGTTGTCATCTAAATTGTTAAAAGAAATAACAAAACGACCAACAAGGAGGCGGATAATATGAGTCATGAGTTTGTAATGCCAGGAAAAGTCATTACAGGAAAAGGTGCATTACAAGATGCAGAAAATGAATTCCAAACAGCCGGAAAAAAGGCTCTGATCGTATCTGGTAAGGTCATGGAACGTGTAGGAAATGTAAAGGTGTCATCGTAGACAAGAAGATTGCAGATTACTTCGATGATCACAAATTAATGTGCGGTTTAACATACTCCGGACATCCTCTTGCTTGTGCCGCAGGAATTGCAACTTTAGATGTATATAAAGAAGAAAAATTGGTTGAACGTTCCAAAGCGATGGGTAAGATCTTAGGACAGATTGAAGAAGAATTAAAGAGAAAACATCCATGTGTCGGAGATGTCAGATACAAAGGATTATTCTCTGCGATCGAGTTAGTCAAAGACAAAGAAACAAAAGAACCATTAGTGGAATACAATAAAGATCCAGAAAACATCTTGGGAGGAATTATTGGGGTGTTAAAGAAAAAAGGATTCTCAACCTACAGCCACGAAAACAATATTATTGTGGCGCCACCATTGATCATTACAGAAACAGAACTTCGTGATGCTATGGCGATCATGGATGAAGTTTTAGCTGACGTGGATGCGATGATCTAAACAAAATATTTTCAGAAATTTCTTTTTATCAAAATACAATACACAAAACAAGAAAAATGGCATGTCTGTTTGAAAATGGATGTGTCATTTTTCACATGTAAAAAATATATGGAAAGATTTTATTTTTAGGATAAAAATGTTAAAATAAAAGCTACATAGTGTAAATAAATTAAGAATGGAGAAACCTATGAAAAAAGAGATGAAAAAAGGGATTTCCATGATACTTTCACTCGCGATGATCCTTACGATGAGTGTTGGATATCAAGGAAAAAAAGTAAAAGCTGCAACAAATACAGCAGTGAAAAAGCAGTGTGCGACGTATAAAGGAAGTAATGTTAGAGGACAGAATTATATTATATGGTCGTATCCTATGGAATCATATCTTACGGCACAGAGTGATGGTTCGTTTATGCGTGTACAGTATGGAAGTAAGATTGGTGGATTATTAGTTGAATATTATGATAAGGATTATAATCTGACAAGCATGAAGATCATAGATGAGGAATTACCTGTATTTGGTGGATTCTATGCAACCGATGATAATTACTATGTTGTGACAGGGCAGAATAATAAAGACAAAGATAACGATCTGGAAGTATACCGAATTACAAAATATGATAAAAAGTGGAATAGAATAGGGTCTACAGGACTAAAAAAATGCAATACAACGTATCCATTTGGTGCAGGATCATGCAGAATAGATGTTTCAGGAAAGTATATGATCATTCGTACATGTCATGAGATGTATAATGGTCATCAGGCGAATGTAACGATTCAGGTAGATATTGATAAGATGGAGATTACAGATTCATGTACATCAGTTGTGAATAATAATTATGGATATGTAAGTCATTCCTTCAATCAGTTTGTTAAAATCGAAGATGGACATATCATTGCATTAGACCATGGAGATGCATATCCAAGATCCTTTATGATTTTTAAATATCAGACAGATTTAACAACAGGTAAATTTTTACCTGGTTATTCTTCTCCATGTACAAAAATACCAGTGTTGCAATTTGAAGGAACTGCAGGGAATAATAAAACAGGAGCCAGCGTTGGAGGTTTTGAAATCTCTGATGATCATTACCTCGTGGCAGCCAATACAGTAGTTCAGGACAGCGACTTTAGCAGTCATAAAACAAGGAATGTATTCGTGGCAGCAGTCGATAAGAGCACATCAGATGTGAAAATCAATTACCTGACAGATTATGCAGAAGGAGAAGAAACAACAACAACACCTCAATTAGTGAAGATTTCAGGAACTCGGTTTATGGTCTTATGGACCAAAGGAGATCAGGTATACTATACACTGGTTGACGATCATGGAGAAAAAGTCGGAACGATCCATCATTTTGAAGGAAATCTATCAGACTGCCAGCCAGTTGTTTCAGGAAATAAAGTAGTATGGTATACATGGAACAATGAAGATATTAGTTTTTATGATATCAATACAACAAATGTAACAGATCATCATGTAACAGAGATTCATAATGGACATGAGTATTCATATGATCCAAAATCTGATACGGATGATACGATCACGTTCCGCTGTACAGTGTGTGGTGCTGAAAAGATAGAAAAGAAGATTACTTTTGATCAAATATATTGGAGAAACAGTGAATCAGTTGATGGTAATTATTGGGTTCAAGGAAGCGGATGGAGACAAAAAACAGGAACGATCATGACATCCTGGATCCAATATACACCAATAAGTTTGGATGCAAATACAGACATAGAAGTTACCTCTACGGATGAAAGTGTAATATCCATTGAGAAAGCGTTGGGAGTTAATATCAATCTGATTGCTAAGAAAGTTGGAACATCAACGGTAACGATCAAGCCAAAATATAATCAGACAAGTGCAATAACATATAAGATTACTGTATATGATCCATCACAGAGCACAGTAATTGATAAAATTACAATTACTCCAAAAGAAGGAGCTGAGCCGGCAATAGAAGGAAGCAATGAACTGTATTATGGACAGAAGATCTCTGATCTAAAATTAAATACATCCAAAGCCAAATTTGTAACTCCAGATGGAACAGAGGTAGCCGGAACATTAAAATTCAACAATCCAGACCAGATGCCGGAAGTTGGAACAAAAACCGTAGAATATACATTCACACCAGATGATGAACAATACAAATCATACACAGGAAGTCTGACGATCAATGTAATAAAACATACACCAGTAAAAGATCCAGACTCTGGAAATCATGGATCAAACAACGGAGGCTTAGGTTCGAGTGAAAATGGACAGCCAACAACACAGAAACCAAATACAAATAGCAATGTAAGTGTAGGCGTTAAAGCAAACCAGACAGCAACAGTGAAGGGAGTTACCTACAAAGTCACAAAGGTAGAAAACGCTAAAAACGCTCAGGTAACCATTACAAGCCTAGACAAAAAGAAATCATCCATCATCATCCCAGACTACATCACGATCAATGGGGTAAAATGCAAAGTTGTATCTATTAAAAAGAAAGTCTTATACAAAGGAAGAAAACTAAAGAAACTAACAATCGGCAAGAACGTACAGACAATTGAAGATAATGCCTTCAATGGATGTAAGAACTTAAAATCCATCACGATCAAATCCACAGTACTTAAGAAAGTAGGAAAGAATGCGATCAAAGGAATCCACAAGAAAGCCGTGATCAAAGTGCTAAAGAAACAGTATAAGAAATATAAGAAACTATTTGGAAAGAAGAGCGGATTTAAGAAGCCGATGAGATTGAAGAAATAAGATGAAGTAGAAAAATAGCTAGAGCGATTCACATAGTTGGTCATTTTGGCTATTTTTTATAGTGAGCCTAACGGCGCATGTTTCTAACGGGTTAAAGTCCCGAAGCCGCCCGGTAGAGTGTGTGAACTTGGCATTCCAACCGTCATAGACCACATCATTCAACAGGCAATATCACAACAGCTGATATACAAGAGCATTAACAAAAGAAAGACGGATAAACTGGGGTTTTTATGATTTAGTCAACATCTTTCTATTCAATTGAAAATAACGTATAAGAATTATATGAAAAAATTTTATTTTAAGGATAAAAATGTTAAAATAGAAATAACATAGTGTAAATAAATTAAGAATGGAGGAACATATGAAAAAAGAGATCAAAAAAGGGATTTCTATGATGCTCTCACTCGCGATGATCATTACGATGAGTGGCGGATATCATGGAAAAAAAGTAAAAGCTGCAACAAATACAGCAGTGAAGACACAGTGCACAACGTATGAAGGAAGTAATGTTGGGGCGCAGAATTATTCCAGATGGACAAATCCTATGAAATCATATCTTGTAGCAGAGGATGATGGTTCATTGATGAGGGTGCAATATGGAAGTAAGATTGGCGGATTATTAGTTGAATATTATGACAAGAACTATAATTTGACAGATACCAAGCTTGTAGATGAAGAATTGCCTGTATTTGGTGGATTTTATGCGACAAAAGATAATTATTATATTATAACAGGTCAAATTAATAAGGATGAAGATAATGATCTGGAAGTATATCGAATTACAAAATATGATAAAAAATGGAATAAAATAAAATCTACCGGATTGAAAAATTGTAATACGACATATCCATTTGATGCAGGATCATGCAGAATGGATGTTTCAGGAAAGTACATGATCATTCGAACATGTCATGAGATGTATAATGGCCATCAGGCGAATGTAACGATTCAGATAGATATTGATCAGATGGAGATTACAGATTCATATACTTCAGTTGCTAATAATAATTATGGATATGTAAGCCATTCCTTTAATCAATTTGTAAAAACAGAAGACGGACATATTATTGCCTTAGACCATGGAGATGCATATCCAAGGGATTTTATAATTTTAAAATATCAGACCGATTTTACAAAAGGTAAATTTTCACCAGGTTATTATACCCAATGTACAAAAATTCCAGTGTTGCAATTTGAAGGAAGCATTGGAAATAATGCAACAGGAGCTAGTGCCGGAGGCTTTGAAATATCTGATGATCATTATCTTGTAGCAGCGAATACAGTGAAACAGGACAAAAACTTTGATTCCTATAATACAAGAAATGTATTCGTGGCAGCAGTCGATAAGAGCACATCAGATGTAAAAATTAACTATCTGACAAATTACGATGAAGGAGAAGAAACAACAACGACTCCGCAGATGGTTAAGATCTCAGGAACCAGATTTATGGTTTTATGGACAAAGGGAGATCAAGTGTATACAGCAATCGTAGACAACAATGGACAGAAAGTAGGAGAGATTCAGCATTTTACAGGAAGTTTATCTGACTGTCAGCCAGTGATCTCCAATGGAAAAGTTGTCTGGTATACATGGAAAAATGGAGATATCAATTTCTATGATATTAATACAACCGATTTAACGGATCATAATGTAACAGAAATTCATAATGGACATCAGTATGTGTATGACAAAGATCTAGATACGGATGATACGATCACGTTCCGTTGCACAGCATGTGATGCTGTAAAGATAGAAAAGAAAATAACATTAGATAAATTGTATTGGAAAAACAGTGAGACAACCGGTAATACTTATTATTGGCGTGAAAATGGATGGAAACAGAAAACAGGAACAACGATGGCATCCTATATCCAATATAAAACAACAAGTTCCGATTCCAGTATAGAAACAAATACAGAACTAGAAGTTACTTCTACTGATGAAAATGTAATATCCGTTGAGAAGTCCAGCGGAATTGACATAAAACTGATTGCTAAGAAAGCAGGAACATCAACCGTAACGATCAGACCAAAATATAATCAGACAAGTGTAAAAACATACAAAATTACTGTATATGATCCACTAAAGATCACCAAATTCGAAGCAGCTGCAGCCAATCCTAAAATAGGAGAAAAAGTTCAGTTATCTGCTGAAGCCCAAAATGGATCAGGAAATTTACAATATAAATTCTATGAAGAAAATGAAAATGGAGACCAGACAGAGATTCAGGATTATTCTTCAAAATCAACCTGTGAATGGACACCGACAACACTTGGAAAGCACACACTTTATGTAAAAGTGAAAGACTCTGAGGGAAACATTGAGAAAAAATCACTGGAAAATGTTACAGTAGTTAAAAAACAAACGAAAATTCAGGATATTGATAAGACATATTGTTATACCATTGGAGCAAAAGATCAGAAGATCAATCTAAAAGATTATCTTCCATCCGATATTTCCAATGCAACGTACGAAGCAAAGATTACGAATTTATCAGGTAATCTTGTATCTGAAGCAGCAAAAACAGACACAAGCTACACCTATAACGTAAGTAAAGCAGGAAAAGCTGGAGATCAGTCTAAGATTCAATTTACGGTAAAAAGTGATAATTATGAAGACATGACTTTCAATGTCAATATCACATTAACAGATAAGCTTTCCATTGCTCCAAAAGAAGGGGAAGAACCAGCAATTGAAGGAAACAATGAACTAACCTATGGACAGAAAATCTCAGACTTAAAATTAAATACAACGAAGACAAAATTTATAGCAGAAGATGGAAGTGAAGTTACTGGTAAACTGGAATTTACAGATCCAGATAGGATTCCAACGGCAGGAACAAAATCAGCAGAATATACTTTTATACCAGACAAAGATCAATACGAAAGTTATACAGGAAGTGTAACAATCGCAGTGAAAAAAGCAACTCCACAATTAAGTAAGGTAACTGTGGATGAAATTATGTATGCGAAAGGAAAATGTAGAAAAGATCTTCATTTTGAACCAGGAAAAGCAACGGCAACTTATGATGGAGTGGAAAAAGAAGTTTCAGGTACATGGAGTTTGGAGAGTCCAAATAGTGTTTTATATGTAGGAAAAAGTACAATGACACTTATATTTACACCAGATGATCTAAACAATTATGAAAAAGCGACACAGAAAGTCGATGTTGTAGTAAATCTAAGATTATTAGCACCAAAAACCAAAGTATCTTGTGGAGATACCATTGATTTTTCAATCGATCCAGACACAATTGACAGTTCTCCTAATCGTACATATAAATTTTTCTATGAGGACGAAACAGGATATGAAAAAACGATCCAGGCATATTCCAAAGAAACAAAATGCCAGTGGAAACCAATGGCAGCAGGAAAATATACGGTTTATGTTCAGGTAAATGGAAGAAATTATAAGACAGCGATCAAAGATATCGAAGTTTCCAAATTAAAAGCACCAGAGATTTCAGATATTACAAAAAAATATCCATATACATCAGGATCAGATATGGAAAAAATCAATTTAACACAGCTGTTACCAGAAGATATTAAAATAAAAGACCAAAAAGAAGAGATTCAGGATGATCATAAAATTCTTGAGTATCACGAGTTTTCAACTGCAAACAAACAGCATACATATTCTTATTGGGTAAATCAAACGGGAAAGATTGGGGATACAGCGACAATTCGTCTTACGATAGAGAGTGATAATTATGAAGATATTACCATTGCAATTAAAATTCATCTGACGGATCAGATCACAATAGAACCAAAAGAAGATTTAACAACAGATATTTTGAACAAAAATACCCTGACTTATGGAGAGAAAACTTCTTATATTGGATTAAAATCCACCTATGTAACTCTTGAAACAAAAGATGGAGAAAAAGTTTATGGAAGTCTTAAATTTAAAAATCCAGATGAAATACCAGAGCCAGGAAAAACAAAGATAGCATATGTATTTGTTCCTCAGAATAAGAAATATAAAGACTACGAAGGAAGTGTAATAGTCGATGTAGAAAAACAGAGACCAACATTATCTGGAACCAGTTTGAAAAGAATAAAATATGATCAACATAAGACAAAGAAGAATATTCCTTTGGAAAAAGATGCTGTTGCATTAATCGGTGAAAAAATGCAGGCAGTATCAGGAACATGGACAATTGAGAAAGAAGATGACAAATTACCGTTAGGTGATTACCAGGCAGTTGTTAAATTTACACCAGATGATATAACACATTACACAACAGCTGAGATTGCTTTAACTGGTCAGACATTTATTGAACTGGATACAGATATAGAAGATTCAGCAAAAGTTGGAGATATCATACAGCTTTCTGCAGATCCAAAAGCTACGAATCTCCAATATAAATTCTATACAGAAGATAGTGAGGGAAATCAAGAAATCATTCAAGAGTTTACATCTGATTCAGAATGTAAATGGGTACCGGAAAAAGAAGGAACTTACACAATCTATGTTAAAGCAAAAGATGCAGCAGGAAATACAGTAACAGATTCTTGGAAAGGAATTAAGATTATCCAAAAAGGAGAAGAAAAACCACCAGTTAAAGATCCAGACTCTGGAAATCATGGATCAAACAACGGAGGCTTAGGTTCGAGTGAAAATGGACAGCCAACAACACAGAAACCAAATACAAATAGCAATGTAAGTGTAGGCGTTAAAGCAAACCAGACAGCAACAGTGAAGGGAGTTACCTACAAAGTCACAAAGGTAGAAAACGCTAAAAACGCTCAGGTAACCATTACAAGCCTAGACAAAAAGAAATCATCCATCATCATCCCAGACTACATCACGATCAATGGGGTAAAATGCAAAGTTGTATCTATTAAAAAGAAAGTCTTATACAAAGGAAGAAAACTAAAGAAACTAACAATCGGCAAGAACGTACAGACAATTGAAGATAATGCCTTCAATGGATGTAAGAACTTAAAATCCATCACGATCAAATCCACAGTACTTAAGAAAGTAGGAAAGAATGCGATCAAAGGAATCCACAAGAAAGCCGTGATCAAAGTGCCAAAGAAACAGTATAAGAAATATAAGAAACTGTTTGGAAAGAAGAGTGGATATAAGAAGCCGATGAAATTGAAGAAATAAGATGAAGTAGAAATCAAGAATAAATCTTAAATTCATAAGTTAGTTAAACCAGGGTGTATATGATAATTATTATCACATACACCCATTGATTTTTCCATCCAAATCTAGTATCATAAATAACAGTTAGACAACACTAACTAAAAACGTGAATGAATCATGTGGACTCCTCGATTGAGATCAACACCTGCAACAAAACGATCTCAAACTGGAAGCTTACCCTTCTTCCAGCGAGGAGTACTGCTATGTATAGGGAAAGGAGTCACAATCGAAAATGAATTATTTAGAAATTGAAAAAGTAGTCGGAAGAGAAATCCTAGATTCCAGAGGAAATCCAACCGTAGAAGCTGAGATTACATTAGTTGATGGAACAGTTGCAAGAGGAACAGCTCCAAGTGGTGCATCTACAGGAGAATTTGAAGCACTAGAGTTAAGAGACGGAGATAAAGAAAGATATTTAGGAAAAGGTGTTACAAAAGCCGTAGAAAATATCAATACAAAGATCAGTGAAGTAATCATCGGATTAGATGCTTCTGATACATATGCAGTAGATAAAGCAATGATCAATGCAGATGGAACAGCTGATAAATCAAACTTCGGAGCAAATGCAATCTTAGCTGTATCAATCGCAGCAGCAAGAGCAGCAGCAACATCTCTTGAAGTACCTCTATACAGATTCTTAGGCGGAGTGTCTGGAAACAGACTTCCAGTTCCAATGATGAACATTGTAAATGGTGGATGTCATGCATTATCATCAGGACTTGATGTACAGGAATTTATGATCATGCCAGTCGGAGCTCCATCATTCAAAGAATGTTTAAGATGGTGTGCTGAAGTATTCCATGCATTAGCCGCAATCTTAAAAGAAAGAGGACTTGCTACATCCGTAGGTGATGAAGGTGGATTTGCGCCAGCATTAAAATCAGATGAAGAAGCCATCGAAACAATCTTAGAAGCAGTGAAAAAAGCAGGATACGAGCCAGGAAAAGACTTCAAGATCGCTATGGACGCTGCATCTTCAGAATGGAAGAGTGAAAAAGGTAAAGGATATTACAAACTGCCAAAAGCAGGAACAGAATACACAGCAGAAGAACTGATCGAGCATTGGGCTGCATTATGCGAGAAATACCCAATCATCTCTATTGAAGACGGATTAGATGAAGAAGACTGGGAAGGATGGAAGAAACTGACAGAAAGACTTGGAGATAAAGTACAGTTAGTAGGAGATGACTTATTTGTAACAAATACAGAAAGACTTTCCAAAGGTATCGAAATGGGAGCAGGAAACTCTATCCTGATCAAATTAAACCAGATTGGATCTATCTCTGAAACATTAGAAGCGATCAAGATGGCACACAAAGCAGGATACACAGCTGTAACATCTCATCGTTCCGGAGAAACAGCAGATACAACGATCGCAGACTTAGCCGTCGCATTAAATACATGCCAGATCAAGACAGGAGCACCTTCAAGATCAGAACGTGTTGCGAAATACAACCAGTTATTAAGAATCGAAGAAGCTTTAGGAGACAGTGCCGTATATCCTGGAATTAAAGCCTTCAACGTAAAATAAGAAGAACGCAATTATAAAAAACGTAAATAATAGCACTTTTAAGTCTCTGGATTTAGTATCCAGAGGCTTTTTTCTTTGATTTTTTATAAGAAAATATAAGAGAGTATGCTATAATAGAAAGCACTTATTTGGATAGAAATGAAGAGATTAAGGGAAATAAATGAGAATGGATAAAATTATAATAGAACAAACAGGAATCAAACAACAAGTGATCAATGAGATCTGTGAATTAGCTCAAAAATACAATGTAGAACAAGTCCTTTTATTTGGTTCACGTTCAAGGGGAGATTACAAAAGAACGAGTGATATCGATCTGGCAGTGAAAGGTGGAGACATTGATCGTTTTGCATTGGATGTTGAAGAGGAGACAACAACATTATTAGAATATGATATCGTAGATTTAGATGAACCTATGCAACCAGAACTGCTAGAATCCATACAAAAGGAGGGAAAGATTATTTATGAAAAAATATGAAAACTTTTGTCAAGCATTAATTAATATGAAAGATATTTATAATTATGAAGAGCCTTATGATAACGTAGTGTTAACAGGTTTGGTAGGATTATATGAAATTACATTTGAACAGTCATGGAAGATGATGAAAGAAATCTTACAAAATCATGGATACGAGGAAGGTGCAACAGGGTCACCGAAGATTATTCTAAAAACAGCATATAAAGCTGGGATGATCAAAGATGAAGATCTGTGGTTAAAAGCATTAAGAGAAAGAAATAATGTAACACATTCTTATAATCAGAATATTGCATTATCAATTATTTCACAGGCAAAAGAAAAATTTTATGATATGTTTTGCCAGTTGAAAAAAGAAATAGATGAAAATTGGATATAAAGAAATCCGGCAAACACAAAAATGTAATGCCGGATTCTTTTATTTACTATATTATTATGAAATATGTATCACGGATATCCTATCCCCAGACTTCCTCAGCAATCTCCTTAATCAGAGACATCTTCTTCCACTGATCTTCATCGGTTAAGATATTTCCTTCTTCTGTAGAAGAAAAACCACACTGAGGACTTAAGCAAAGCTGGTCAAGGGCAACATACTGAGCAGCCTCTTTAATACGTTCTTTAATCTCATTTTTATCTTCAAGTTCTGGATCCTTAGAAGTAACAAGACCTAACACAACCTTCTGATCTTTAATAAAACGTAATGGTTTGAAATCACCGGAACGGTCACTATCATATTCTAAGAAGAAACCATCGATCTTACATCCACCGAATAAAGTCTCAGCTACTGGTTCATATCCACCAGAAGAGAACCATGTAGAACGGAAGTTACCACGGCAGATATGCATTGTAATTGTCATATCCTCAGGTTTAGCTTCTAAAGCTTCGTTGATCATTTTCACATAATTCTTAGCAATCTGGTCAAGGTCAAGACCACGGCTTGCGTAATCGTCGCGTTTATTCTGATCACAGAATTCACCCCAAGATGTATCATCAAACTGTAAATAACGGCATCCACGAGCATAGAATGCTTTGATCGCTTTCTGATAAGCAAGAGCAATCTCATGATACAGATCATCTTCATTTTTATAACGATCGATCGCTTTATAAGTTTCGCTTCCACGAACACAACAGATCAGATGAAGCATTGCAGGAGAAGGAATTGTCATCTTGCAGTCAACATCCCCAGCAATTTCTTTCAAGTAAGAGAAATGATCTAAGAATTCACTGTTTTCATCAAAATCAATTTTGTCAACAATCTCAAGAGTTGCGGCTTTTGGCTGATGTCCCTTAAAAGCAACAGACCAGTGATCAGCTTTGATCTCCTCGACTCCGACTAAGGAAGCAAGGAAATCAAGATGCCAATAGCGACGTCTTAATTCTCCGTCAGTAACTGCTTTTAATCCAACAGCTTTCTCTTTTTCAACTAACTCTTTGATCGCTTTATCTTCAACTTCACGCAACTGGTCTGCAGATAAAGTTCCTTCTGCATATTCAGCACGTGCATCTTTTAAATAATCTGGTCTTAAAAAACTACCAACAATATCATATCTGTATGGTCTCATAAATCTATCCTTTCCATTTATATAAGTCTAATAATTTTCTATCGATAAGCTATACAATAACAGATAGAATAAGGCTTGTGAAATACATAAAAATAATAGTTTGCCATAACTTCAAGTTATAATGATAAAAATTTTCAGATAATTGTGTCTTTCTTTTAACAATAATTGTATGCAATATACGGACAAAGTCATCGTTAAGAAAATGTTAATTGTACAATTTTAAAAAAATTGCATATTTTTTGTACTTTTCTTTAAGCATTGTAGAGAAAAAAGAAAATATTTGTTATAATGCACATAGATAAAAAAATAACAATATCTAGGGTGTTTTAGTTAAGTGTTTTTTAAGGAAGGGTAAACTATTATGTATGATGTAACAAGCATTCAGAATCTGAAAAAAGATGTACTGTATTTCGTAGCAAAGGCATCGTTTGAAGGGACTTTAGAAGAAGAAAGAGATCTGATCCCAGAGAAGATGATCGAAGGACCAGAACCAACATTCCGTTGCTGCATCTACAAAGAAAGAGAAATCGTAAGACAGAGAATTCGTTTAGCAGAAGGTAAAGCTCCAGGAGCAGAAGATGATGGAAATATCGTGCAGGTAATTAAATCAGCATGTGCTGACTGTCCGATCTCAAGCTATGTTGTAACAAACAACTGTCAGAATTGTCTTGGAAAAGACTGTATCAAAGCATGTCGTTTCGGAGCGATCGAACCAGGACATACAAGATCAAGAATCGATCCTCAGAAATGTAAGGAATGTGGTATGTGTGCAAAAGCCTGTCCATACAATGCGATCGCTCATGTATCAAGACCATGTAAAGACAGCTGTCCAGTAGATGCAATTTCTTATGATGAGTATGGAGTATCAGTGATCGATGAAGAAAAATGTATCCGTTGTGGACAGTGTGCAGCAAAATGTCCATTCGGTGCGATCGGAACAAAGACATGGATCACAAACGTTATCGCAGACTTGAAAGCAGGTAAGAAAGTCTACGCGATCCTTGCCCCAGCAACAGAAGGACAGTTTGGTAAAGATATTACAATGGAAAGCTGGAGACAGGCAGTAAAGAAAGCTGGATTTGAAGATCTGATCGAAGCAGGTTTAGGTGGAGATATGACAACATGCAGCGAAGCAGAAGAATGGTTAGAAGCTTACAGAAACGGCGAGAAGAAAACAACTTCATGCTGTCCAGGATTCGTAAACATGATTCGCAAACATTATCCAGATCTTGCAGATATGATTTCTACAACAGTATCCCCAATGTGTGCAGTATCAAGAATGATCAAAGCAAAAGATCCAGATGCAGTTACAGTATTTGTTGGACCATGTGTAGCCAAGAAATCAGAAGTGGCAGACCAGAAGATCGAAGGAAATGCAGATTATGCATTAAACTACAACGAGATCTTAGCAATTCTGAAAGCAAAAGACGTAGAATTAGAACCAGCAGAGAATACATATCAGGATTCTACGATCTTCGGTAAATTCTATGGAAACTCTGGTGGAGTAACAGATTCTGTATTAGAATACATGAAAGAGACAGAACAGAACGAAGATATCAAAGTATGCAAAGCTAACGGTGCAGCAGAATGTAAGAAAGCTTTAATGTTCTTACAGAGAGGAAGATTACCAGAAGACTTCATCGAAGGTATGGCATGCGAAGGCGGATGCGTTGGTGGACCAAGCCGTAACGAAGAGATCATTAAAGCTCGTAAAGTCAGAGAAACAATGATCAAATCCGCAGATGATCGCAAGATCACAGACAACTTAAAACGTTATGATATGGATAGCTTCTCAATGCATAGATAATCAGAGTTGCATGAAGCATCCAAAGAGATGATAAAGAATCCCTGGAGCAAGATTGAAGTTTTGTTTTGGGGATCTTTGTATCTGAAAAGAAATTGTATTAGAAATAGTAACTATTACTAGTAGATATTTTGGCAAAACTATGTTATAGTAAGAAAAGTTGAAAAAGCAAAATGAATTTAATTTTGGAGGTAAGACAATGAAGGATATTAAAGTTACAGATTCAGTAAAATATATTGGTGTAGACGATCATGACATTGACTTATTTGAGAGCCAGTATGTAGTACCAAATGGTGTTTCTTATAACTCTTATGTGATCTTAGATGAGAAAGTAGCTGTTATGGATACTGTGGATGCACGCAAGACAGATGAATGGCTTGTAAACTTAGAAGAAGCATTAGATGGAAGAAACGTAGATTACATTGTAGTATCTCATATGGAACCAGACCATGCTGCAAGCTTACAGGTATTAGCAGAAAAATATCCAGAAGCTAAGGTTGTAGGTAATGCTAAGACATTTAATATGATTCCTCAGTTCTTTACATTTGATCTAGAAGGACGTAAAGTCGTAGTAAAAGAAGGAGATACATTATCTCTTGGATCTCATACATTACAGTTCGTTATGGCACCAATGGTTCACTGGCCAGAAGTTATGGTAGCATATGAAACATCAGAGAAAATCTTATTCTCAGCAGATGGATTTGGTAAATTCGGAGCTTTAGATGCAGATGAAGATTGGGCATGTGAAGCAAGACGTTATTATTTCAATATCTGTGGTAAATACGGAGTACAGGTACAGAATCTCTTAAAGAAAGCCGCAGGATTAGATATTGAGATCATCTGTCCATTACACGGACCAATTTTAAAAGAAAACCTTGGATATTATATTGGATTATACGACACATGGAGCAAATATGAGCCAGAGAACGAAGGAATCCTGATCGCATACGCATCTATCCATGGAAATACAGCAGCTGCAGCAAAGAAATTAGCAGAAATCTTAGAAGCAAAAGGAGCTCCAAAAGTTGTAGTAGCAGACCTTTCCAGAGATGATATGGCAGAAGTGATCGAAGATGCATTCCGCTATGACAGACTGGTACTGGCAGCAGCAACATACGATGCAGGAATCTTCCCATGCATGGAAGACTTTTTACATCACTTAAAAGCTAAGAACTATCAGAAACGTAAAGTTGCATTTATGGAAAATGGATCATGGGCACCAATGGCAGCAAAAATCATGAAAGGTATCGTAGAAGGATTTAAGAATATTGAGATGGTAGATCCAGTTGTAACGATCAAATCTACGATGAATGATGAGAATATTAAGACTATGGAAGAATTAGCTGATAATTTACTGTAAATTTTAATTTTGTAAGTTGGCCAACTGTAGTCTTTCAGTATATGATAAAAAATAAATAAGCAACCGAAAACGCAGCGGTGGAATTTTGCTCACATTTTGAACAAATCGCTTATCCGCCCAATTTCCTACGAGAACT
>ENA-OQKO01001284-OQKO01001284.1-human-gut-metagenome-genome-assembly--contig:-NODE-1284-length-15731-cov-5.834850_pt1 | contig 15731 bp, 11 predicted proteins | sample MGYA00242777_ERZ504796 | MGnify/ENA primary metagenome ERZ504796 (study PRJEB26092, sample SAMD00036404) | human gut metagenome | host: Homo sapiens | study: EMG produced TPA metagenomics assembly of... | reverse complement strand
TGCCCGGCCCGTTAACCAAGCTGGCCGCCTGCCAGGCCAATGCCCGTCAGCCGGCCGATAACATCACCGCCGGCGTTATGGTGGCATTCGCCGGCGTGCCCGACGTTACCATCGGCAATACCCTGTGCAGCCCCTCTAATGTGGAGCCGCTGCCCTTCGTGAAGATCAACGACCCCACCGTGGAGATGACCTTCTCCGTCAACGACAGCCCGCTGGCCGGCCGCGAGGGTAAGTATGTTACCAGCCGTCAGATCCGTGACCGTCTGCAGAAGGAGCTGCTGAAGGACGTTGCTCTGAAGGTGGAGGATTCCGCCACCACCGATTCCTTCCGCGTTATGGGCCGTGGTGAGATGCACCTGTCCATCCTGATTGAGACCATGCGCCGTGAAGGTTATGAGCTGCAGGTCTCTCCCCCGCACGTTCTGACCAAGGTCATCGACGGCAAGACCTATGAGCCTATGGAGCATGTCGTCATCGATGTGCCCACCCAGTATCAGGGCGCTGTCATGACCGGTCTGGGCCAGCGCAAGGCTATCCTGCAGCAGATGGAATCTCTGGGCACCGACCGTGTGCGTCTGGAGTTCCGTATGCCCAGCCGCGGCCTGTTCGGCTACCGCAACCAGTTCCTGACCGATACCCACGGCGAGGGCATCATCAACCAGATCTTCGACGGTTACGATGTCTGGGCTGGCATGATTGCCAACCGCTCCACCGGTTCTCTGGTCAGCTTTGAGACCGGCGAGGCTGTCACCTACGGTCTGTTCAATGCTCAGCAGCGTGGCACCCTTCTGGTGGGCGCTGGTGAAAAGGTCTACGAGGGCATGGTCATTGGCTACACCGCTTCCGGCGAGGACGTGGATGTCAACGTCTGCAAGACCAAGCACCTGACCAACACCCGTGCATCCGGCTCCGATGATGCTCTGCGCCTGATCCCCATTAGCAAGCTCAGCCTGGAAGGCTGCCTGGAATTCTTGGCACAGGACGAGCTGCTGGAGGTCACTCCTGAAAATCTGCGCATCCGCAAGCAGATCCTGAACCACGAGCAGCGCATGAAGGCCAAGAGCAAGCTGAAATAAGCCTTTTCTTCTTTTATAATATGTACTTTACCGTCCTGCAGCGTTTCAAAACACTGCAGGACGGTTTTATTTTGCCAAAAATGATTCATTTTTTAAAAAAAGGCTTGCAAAAGGCATTCTTATGCGGTATAATATCTCTCGCAGTCACAAATGTGATTTGCCTCTTTAGCTCAGTCGGTTAGAGCACCTGACTGTTAATCAGGGTGTCGCCTGTTCGAGTCAGGCAAGAGGCGCCAGAAGAAAAGGCAATGTTCCACAGAACATTGCCTTTTTTGTTTGTCCCATACTACACCCTTTTTCTGTACAGCCATGCAGTCGTGTTTCTCCTCTGTTTTTTGGGCTTCTCTGTCCAAAAAGCACAGCATTCATGCGAAAAAAGCATCAAGCATAATGATTTCTTAAAATTTGACTACTTGAAGAAGATGTCACATTGTGGTATACTGCTTATAAGCTTTGGGAATTTGTATCTGTTTTTCCAAAGTCCGGCACACAGATCAAAGGGTAGGTGCTCCCTTCTTTTGATAGCAGCCGACCGGTGTTTTGTCATGGTTCTCCGCAGGACAGGACAAAGCACCGGTCTCTGTGCTGTTGTTTCAGGCTCCGGCTCTTTTCACGTTGTCAGATCTGCGGCAGGCCGCTTCTTCAAAACGCCTGCCGCTGTTTGAATAAATTTGTATATGATCAAAGGAAGCATCTATGCGTTATACCTATGTCCGGCAGCACGACACCACTGACTGTGCGGCTGCCTGCCTCGCAATGGTGTGCCTCCATTACAAAAAGGAAGTTACCATCACCCGCTTGCGCGATATGATGGGTACCGACCTGAAAGGCACGAACCTTGTTGGTTTGCAGAAAGCCGCTAATGAGTTGGGTTTCACCACTGCAGCGGTTCGCGTAGACCGTGAAAATTTCCTCAGCGATTTCTCGCTGCCCTGCATTGCGCAGGTCATCACCGATCAGGGTCTGGCCCACTTTGTGGTCGTCTTTAAAAAGACCACCATTAAAGATGACGGTGAGCGTCGTCGGCACATGCTGAAAGAAGCCGAAGCCGCCAAGGAAGATGAGAAGAACGGCAAAAAACACAAGTGCAAGGATTATGTCGTAATCGGCGACCCTGGCAGTGAGCTGAAAAAGATCTCTCTGGATGAGTTCTACAAGAACTTTACCGGTGTTCTGCTGCTGATGAACCCCACCTCGGAGTTCAAGGGCGGTAAGATCGAAAAGGGCGGCATGTTCAAGCGTTACATCGACCTGTTGCTGCCCCAGAAAAAGCTCTTTGCCTATGCGATCCTGAGTTCTCTGATCGTTACGATTCTGGGCATTGCCTCCTCCATGTTCAACAAGATCCTGATGGACGAGGTCTTGCCATATGGCCTAGACAATCTGCTGGTCACGCTGATCCTTGTGTTCAGCATGGTCAGCATCACCAATACGCTGGTGGGCTTTGTCCGGCAGTGGGTTCTGATCCACCTATCCATCAAGATCGATATTCCGCTGATGCTGGGTTACTTCGGGCATATCTTCCGTCTGCCCATGAAGTTCTTTGCCACCCGCAAGACTGGTGATATCACCACCCGTTATTCGGATGCAAACACCATCAAATCCATCTTCACCAGCATTGCGCTGAGCCTGATCATGGATATCTCGATGGCCATTATTACCGGTATCATTCTGTTCCGCATGAATGCGATGCTCTTCTCGATCTCGCTGTTCATGGCTCTGGTCAGCATTCTGCTGGTGCTGATTTACAAGCAACCTTACAAAAAGATCAACGAAGAGACCATGGTGCAGTCCGCTGCACTGAACAGCCAGATGATCGAAAGCCTGCGCGGCATTGAGACGGTCAAGTGCAACGCCAACGAGGATACCGAAATGGAGAACCTCGAGCGTGAGTACATCAAGAGCCTGAAGATCAGCCTGCGCTCCAGCAAGATCAGCACCACGCAGGGCCTGATTTCCTCCTTCATTTCCACCGGTTTCAGCATGCTGACCACCTATGTGGGTATCAGTCAGGTTCTGAAGGGGGAGATGACACTGGGCGGATTCATGGCCTTCAGCACGCTGTCCTCTTACTTTACTTCTCCGCTGAGCAACCTGATTGGTCTGCAGATGCAGATTCAGGAGGCCAGCATTTCCATGAAGCGTCTGGGCGAGATCATGGATTATCCCTCCGAGACGGTCGGCGACGAAGACCGCACCGATCTGGACAAGGTGGAGGGCGATATCGAGTTCAAGGATGTCACTTTCCGTTATGGCAACCGTGCCCCTGCACTGGATCACATCAGCTTTACCATTCCGGCCGGTAAAAAGGTCGCGCTGGTGGGCAGCAGCGGCAGCGGCAAATCCACGATCACCAAGCTTCTGCTCAAGTATTATGAGCCGGAAGATGGCGAGATCGACTTGAACGGTGTGAATCTGGCTGAATACACCAATGATTCTGTCCGCCGCGCAATATCTTATGTGCCGCAGAACGTTGAGCTGTTCAGCAAGACCATTTATGATAACATCCGCGTTTCCCGTATGGACGCTACGATGGACGAAGTTAAGGAAGCTGCCAAGAAGGCAGATGCTCACGACTTTATCCGTCATCTGCCCCTGCAGTATAACACCTATCTGGAAGAAGCCGGCAACGGCCTGTCCGGCGGTGAAAAGCAGCGCATTGCGTTGGCACGCGCTTTCCTGAAAGATTCCAACCTCTACATTCTGGATGAATCCACCAGTAATCTGGACTTTGCTACGGAAAATCTGATCTTCAACATGATCTACGATCAGCTCGCAGATCGTTCCATGCTGATCGTAGCTCACCGCCTGTCCACCGTTCGTGACTGTGATCTGATCCTTGTGATGGACCACGGCAAGATCGTGGAACGCGGCACGCACGATGAGCTGCTTGCCAAGGAAGGCAAGTACTACGAGCTGTGGAACATGCAGCAGGGTATCTACCGCAGCAAAAAGGCAGAGCCCAAGCAGTCTGTCATGCAGGCCGTGGTGGAAGAGGATGACGACGGTGAGTCGATCACCTATTGATGTGTTGCAGCCGGGTGCGTACCCGGTTACATATGAAAGGGAGTCATTCATGATGGATAGCTTGATTTGACATAGTTTTACTGTGTCAGATAAAAAAGAGCTAGAAAGACTTTCTGTTTAGTAGAAGTAGATGGTGTTATCCCGAACAGGCCCCGCCTGCTCAGGTAACTATGCCTCACTATGGTGTGCCCGGAGGCAAAATGCCTCCGGGCACATTTTATTTGCAAGATCCCTATTACTTTTATAAGTAGTAGGCGATCGGGAGCGGAGAGGAAGCTGCTCTCTGCAGCGGTTTTCTCCCCTTTCTCGATTGCCTATTACTGCCTCTTCTGAGGTAAATCTGAAAAGGAACCGAGGTATTCAACATGAAAGAGATCAAAGTAGCCGAGAACAAGACCCTGAAGCTCACCAATGTGCTCTCCCGTGAGATCCATCCGGAAGAGATGGCCAGTCTGCCCGTGGTGCTGACCCAGATGCACAACTTTATCAAGAGCAACAACGCACAGCCCATTGGCCCCATTGTGCAGGCCATGGTGGTTGGTGAGGACCGTCAGATGCACCTGTACATGATGCAGCAGGCTACCCAGTTCATCGGCCAGATGGAGCAGGACTACCATATGGATGCTGTTCTGCGCGTGAAGAACTGCCTGTATGCCCACTACACCGGCCCCATGCCCGAAAGCCAGCTGGCTTCCTACAAGCTGCAGGTCCACGCTTTTGAGAATGAGCAGAAACTGACCGGCACCTCCTATACCATCTATGTCAATCAGGACGAGGATGATGCCGTGGTCGATGTCTTTATGGAGACCAAGTAATTATGACGATTAAAGTTCAGAACCTTTCGGATCTGCAGGATCGCCGCATCATGATGGAAAAAAAGCTGCCGCCTTATGGCTACGCTTTTGTCATTCTGGTGGGCATCTTCATGCTGTTTCTGGTTGTGTGGAGCACCCATACCAACCGCATTTATGTCAGCCAGAACGCAGGCACCGTGCAGGCCAGCAATAAAACCTATATCATGTCCAGTTATTCCGGCTCCATTACCGAGATGTATATTTCGGAGGGCAGCTATGTGAACGAGGGCGACCTCGTGGCCCACATCAAGAGCACGGATATCGACATGCAACAGGATAACCTGGAAAGCCAGCTCAAGATCTACCAGACCCAGCTGGACCAGTACAACAAGCTGCTGCAGTGCGTGCAGGATGATACCAACTACTTCAGCGAGACAAACCCCGAAGATCAGCCCTACTACTATCAGTACGAGACCTACAAGAGCCAGGTCTCTCAGAAGACCTTTGATGCCACGGCCTATCAGGCTGCCGGTTACTCCGATGCTCAGATCAAGACCATGATGGAGCAGAGCCAGAGCGAAGTAGAAGCTCTGTACTACTCCACCATGCAGTCCATCTCCCAGAGCATTACCAGCGCACAGAGCAACGTGGACAACGTTCAGGCTCAGCTCGATGCCTTGAACACCGGTGCCAACGATTACTACATCTACGCCCCCACCTCCGGTGTGATCCACATGGATACTCCTTACAAAGAGGGCATGGTGCTGAGCGCAGGCTCCCCGCTGGCCACTGTTGCCAGCGAGAACGACGATCTGGAGATCGTTGCCATGGTCACCGTGAATGACCGCCCGCTGCTTCATGTGGGTGACCCGTGCAAGATTGCCATTACCGGCCTTTCGGAGTATTCCTATGGCACCCTGACCGGCACTGTAACGGCCATTGACAGTGACGTGACGGCCAGCTCCAATGCTTCCTACTATAAGATGACCATTAAGCCCGATGCCACTTATGTGGTGAGCCGCAGCGGCGACAAGGTGGATCTTTCCAACGGCATGAGCGTTACTGCCCGCGTGGAGTACGATCAGGTCACCTATTTCGAGTACGCAATGGAAGCCCTGGGCGTTCTGTTCCGCTAAACCGGAGCTGTGCTGACTGCCAGCCGCCGTTATATCACCCAAAGAGGTACACTTACTATGAAATCAACCGCAAAAAAACTGGCCGTCTGTGCGGCAGCGCTCTGCCTGCTGGCCTGCGGCACAGCTGTGTCTGCGGCCGCAGCAAGCCCTGTCTCCGGCCTTGCCCTGAGCGGCGTTGCCATGCCGTGGGATCAGGACGTGCCTGCCGAAAGCATTGAGGCCGGCAGCTATACCGCCAACATGCTGCTGGGTTCCTCTCAGCAGCTGTCTCCTGTGGTGCGTCCGCGCAACTCTACCGACTCGGTTGTCTTTATCTCGGACGATACTTCCATCCTGACCGTGAGCAACTCCGGTGTCGTGCAGGCTGTGGGCGTAGGCACCACCCGCATCACCGCTGCCGCAGGCAACCAGATCTGTGCCTACACCATCGTTGTCTCCATGGATTCTTCCATGATCGTTACCGAGATGGACCTTTCCCTTTCCTCCAACACCATCTATGTTGGCAACTCGGTCTCGGCACAGCTGCAGGTGCGGCCTACTTCGGCTTCCAATTATGCCACCGTCGCCCTGACCTCTTCCAATGAGAAGGTCGCCACGGTGAACAATTTCGGCCGTGTTACCGGCATTGCCCCCGGCACCGCCACCATTACCGCTACCTGCGGTTCGGTGACTGCTACCACCAATGTCACGGTCATGAGTATTCCCAACTCCAGCACCGGCACCGCCAGCACTGGTTCTTCCAACAGCGGTCAGGTCGTCACGGTGAATCCTTCCTACGTTGTGCTCAAGCCCGGTGCCACCCGCACCCTGACCGCCAGTGTCAAGCCTTCTTCCGCTTCCCAGAAGTTCACCTATAAGTCCGCCAACAGCAACATTGCCACGGTCAGCCCCAGCGGCGTGATCACGGCTGTGGGCACCGGCGCTACTTCCATTACCGTTTCCAACGGCACTGCATCCGCCATGGTCACGGTCATCGTCAACCGTTCGGCTGCATCTTCTTCCGATAATTCTTCGGACAGCAGCTCCACCGAACCGGATAACGATACTCCCATCGAGATCGATCCCGTTGTGCAGGCCATTCAGGACAGTGAGGACAACGAGATCGTTTTCACACAGGCCGAGGTGCCTACCGTGACCGGTGATATCCTCAATGCGCTGCGCACCACCGGCAAGACCCTGTGCGTGGTGGGCGATGGCTACACCATGCAGATTGCAGGCAGCGGTGTCAAGAGCACCACCAGTGAGCTGGACACCATGCTCATCCTGACTGAGTCCGATCAGGGCATCGAGTTTGAGCTGGACAAGGGCAAGGCTCTTCCCTGCTCGGTGCGCATCGATCTGGATGTGAGCACCTATACCCGCCTGTATCTGTACAACGCCGTCTCCAACAAGTGGCAGTACCTGAACAGCTACACCGACGGCATCATCACTGCCGATACTGCAGGCCGGTATCTGCTGACCAGCCAGAACCTGAAATTTGCCAATATCAACTGGACCTGCTTCATTGCCGGTGGTGTTGTAGTGGTTCTGATCGGCATTGCATATGTTGTGCTGAAAAAGCGCTACTGGTTCTGGTAATTTTCAAAACCACTCTTTCATGAAACAGTAAGACCCTCTCTGAGTGTGATATGCTCCCCCTAGAGTAGACAGAGTAAAACAAAAACTCTGCGTACTCTGGGGGTATTTTTATATCAAGAAAGAACAATCACTTTTGCACAAAAAATTCGCCGTTTCCTTGTGGAAACGGCGAACAAAAACTTATATTATTTCTCTGTCTACTTGACGGAGCGCACTTCAATGGAACGCCTGGGCTTTGTTTGCATTATGATGTCTGCCTTCGTTACTTTTCAATGGGCTGCGAGGGCTTCCAGTCCTTGTAGTTCTCGTAGCGGCTCTCGCGGATCTTGGTGTGGGACCAGATCTCGTCCGCCGTGGGCTGCCAGTTGGCTGCATAGTTCTTGCACTTCTCGCACAGGTGCTCCACGCTCTCCGGCGACTGCAGGTCGGTGCTGTGGGCACCGGTCTCGTGCACCATCTTCTGCAGCAGTTCGGGGTTTTCCAGCATCGGGCAGGGACGCAGATGGTTCTTGTTGAAGGGCTGGCCGTTGTGATAAGCCATGAACAGCGGGCTGTGCAGAATTTCCAGAATGCTCTGGTCGTGGATGTTTGCATTGGAGTAGTGGATGAACACGCACGGCTCTGCGTCACCGGCAGAGTTGATGTGGAAGTAGTTGCGTCCGCCGGCAATGCAGCCGCCCACGAACTCGCCATCGTTCTGGAAATCCATCGGGAAGAACGGGATATCACACTCTTCCGAGCGCAGATAGCGGATGCGGTCGATCATATATTTGCGCTGCTCCGGGGTAGGCATCAGTTCCGGTGCTGCCTCGTTGCCCACGGGCATGTAGTGGAAGTAGAAGCCGAAGTGTGCGCCCTTCTCGCACAGGAAACGCATGAACTCATCGTTGGTAACAGCTTCGATATTATCGCGGGTGTAGCAGATGGACGTGCCGAACACGATGCCGTGCTCCTTGAGCAGATCCATAGCATGCATAACAGCGGCATAGTGCCCCTCACCGCGGCGGGCATCGTTGGTCTCCGGGGTGCCCTCGATGGACAGCATGAAGGCAATGTTGCCCAGACGCACCACCTCTTTGCAGAACGGCTCATCGATGAGGGTGGAGTTGGTGTAGATGGCAAACTGCACATCGTTGTGCTTCTCGGCCAGCTTCAGGATATCAGCCTTACGCACCAGCGGCTCGCCGCCGGTCAGCATGTACAGGTACACGCCCAGCTCCTTGCCCTCGGTAACGATCTTGTCCATATCCTCAAAGCTGAGGTTGTTCTTGTTGCCATACTCGCCAGCCCAGCAGCCCACGCAATGCATGTTGCAGGCGGAAGTGGGGTCGAACAGGATCAGCCAGGGGATGTTGCACTGATACTTCACGCGGTTCTCGCGGATGGTCTTGGTGCCGCGGAAGAAAGCCTCGTAGCCCAGATTCAGCGCCATGGTGCGGGCCACGTTGGGGTCGGTCTGATCCAGCACACAGTTGATGAGCTTGGACCACTTGCTGTCGGGGTCGGTCAGGGTCTGTCTGGCGTGTTCGTAGGCTTCAGCGCTGAACGAACTGCCATAGAACTGCTTTGCAACATCCACCAGCTGTCCCACGGTTTTCTGACGATCTTTATCGGCATGAGAAAGCACCACGTCCACCATTTTACCAACGGCAGCACGCTGCATTTTATGAGTCAGGCTCTCAACAGAAGTATTCATTATCCTTTTCCTCCAAACGGTATTTTTCGGAAATCTCTTTTTCTATTTCTATGCCATTACTCTACCACTCTATCCCACAAGTTGCCATAAACAGAAAAAGCGCCGTGATAGAAAACCCATCACGGCGCAGATTATGATAAAATTTTGTCGTTCTTCCGGTTCAACCGTCCTGTTCCAGATGGATCTTATTGCTGGCAAGGCGGCATAACGCGCGGCGCAGATCGCCCTGCAGCATCCGTCCCATACGTTCTACCATCACAGCGGGCTCGGTCTTCATATCCCGGCGGATCCATTCCAGCACCACGCCCACCAGCGCATATTTGTAAAAATCCACCACAAACTGCTTGTCATCGTCCTGCACGGTGATGTCGCGGCATTCGCGATCCGCAAATTCCTTCAGCATGGAGTCCAGAAGTTTGTACAGATACTGCTCCACCTGTTCACGACCCACAGAGCGGTATACGTTCAGTACCAGTGCTTTGTTATCCCGGATCTGGTGCAGGATGTCCAGAAATGCTTCGGTCCATGTATCAAAGCTCTGGCGGCCTTCCATCGTCTTGGCCGCATCTTCCATCAGGATCCAGTCCACCAGATCGTAAATATCCTTAAAGTGGTAGTAGAAGGTCATGCGGTTCACGCCGCAGTCCTCGGTGATATCGTTGATTGTGATTTTATTGAGGGGCTTTTCCAGCAGCAACTTTTTCAGCGATGCTTCCAGTGCCCGCTTCGTTGTTTGTGACACAAAAACCTTCCTTTCCCGACCGTAGAAATTTTTCCCGCTGCGTACGGTGATTGGCAGCTTCGTACATTATAATACCGCAAAAGCCGTCCCGATTGCAAGCATTGATTCTGTCCATTTTGTAAACAAAGAACGACTTCCTGCGTTTTCACTCCGGCAGTTTCTCGTTTCAAAAGCCGTTTCTCAGCCCTCCCAAACCCCTTCCGGCGGTGCGCAATGCCTGCAAAAGCGGCTTCTTCCGGCAAAAAAGCGGAAAAGGCCCTTGATTTTATATTCCTCTACGCTTAGAATGGGAGCAGACGGCTGTGATTGAAGTGCCGTTTTGAGGGAGGGTACAAACTATGATGGATACCATTGGTTTTCTGGGCTGCGGCAACATGGGTGGAGCTATCGCCCGTGCCGTCTGCAAAGCTGTTGACCCTAAGAAGGTTTTTTTGGCAAACCGCACTGCGGCCAAGGCACAAGCACTGGCCAAAGAACTGGGCTGCAAAACAGCCACCAATGCCGAGGTGGCCGGTGACTGCGACCTGATCTTTCTGGCGGTGAAGCCCCAGATGATGGAAGCACTGCTGGAGCCGCTCAGATTCACGCTGGATGAGCGCCCCAGCCGTTTTGTGCTGTGCAGCATGGCAGCGGGCCTTTCGATCGCCCGCATTCAGGAGCTGGCCGGTGAGGACTTTCCTGTGATCCGCATCATGCCCAATACCCCGGCATCGGTGGGCGAGGGTATGATCCAGTACTGTTCCAGCAATGTCACCGCTGAGGAAGAAGAAGCCTTCCTCAGGATCATGGCTCCTGCGGGCCGTCTGGACGCCGTGCCGGAAAGTCTGATCGATGCCGCCAGCTGCGTTTCCGGCTGCGGCCCGGCATGGGTGTACCAGTTTATTGAGGCTCTGGCCGACGGCGGCGTGGCCTGCGGCCTGCCCCGCGCCAAAGCGCAGGAATATGCCGCGCAGATGGTTCTGGGCAGCGCAAAGCTGGTGCTGGAAAGCGGAAAGCATCCCGGCGAACTCAAGGATGCTGTATGCAGCCCCGGCGGCAGCACCATTCAGGGCGTGCGCGTGCTGGAAGAGCACGGCCTGCGCGGTGCGGTGATGGATGCCGTGATCGCCTCGTACAATAAGACAAAGGAAATGGGAAAGGGTTAAGGATATCATGCGCATCGTTGTAAAAGTAGGCACTTCTACTCTGGCATACGCCACCGGACGGCTGAACATCCGCCACACGGAACAGCTGGTCAAGGTGCTCAGCGACCTGAAAAACGAGGGCCATGAGGTTATTCTGGTGTCCTCCGGTGCCATTGGCATGGGCGTGGGCAAGCTCTCACTGCCAACCCGCCCAAAGGACACCACCACCAAGCAGGCCTGCGCCGCTGTGGGCCAGTGTGAGCTGATGTACACCTACGACCGGCTGTTCAACGCCTACAATCACACCGTGGCGCAGATCCTGCTCACCGGCGTGGACGTGGAGCACACCGAACGCCGCGTGAACTTTCAGAACACCCTGTCCCGCCTGCTGGAGCTGGGTGCCCTGCCCATCATCAACGAAAACGACACCGTTGCCACCGATGAGATCACCTCCATTGGCGACAACGACACGCTGGCGGCCATCGTGGCCTGCTGCGCCAAGGCTGACCTGCTGGTGCTGCTGAGTGACATCGACGGCCTGTACACCGCCAATCCCCACACCCACACGGACGCAAAGCTCATCCCGCTGGTGGAGGAGATCACCCCCGAGGTGATGGCTCTGGCCGATGGTGCCGGTTCGGCCCTTGGCACCGGCGGCATGGCCACCAAGCTGCGCGCTGCCCGCATGGTAACGGGCAGCGGTGCCGATATGGTCATTGCCAACGGCGCACACCCGGAGCTTTTGTACGACATTGCCGCAGGCAGATCCGCAGGCACCCGCTTTGCGGCCCGCAAGGAGGACTGAACACATGACCACACAGGAAATTCTGGAAGCCGCCCGCAGCGCCAAAAGTGCCCTTGCGCTGGCCGATAACACCGCCCGCAACGCGGCCCTGCTGGGCATGGCAGATGCGCTGTGCAGCGCAGACGATCAGGCGGTCATCCTTGCCGCCAACGCTGAGGACATGGCTGCGGCCAAGGGGCACATCAGCGATGTGATGCTGGATCGTTTGGCCCTGACCGCACCGCGCATTGAAGCCATGGCGCAGGGCATCCGCGAGGTTGCCGCTCTGCCCGACCCGGTGGGCCGGGTGCTGAACCGGGTGGAGCGCCCCAACGGGCTTGTCATTGAAAAGACAGCTGTGCCCATGGGCGTGATCGCCATTATCTACGAGAGCCGCCCCAATGTGACCAGCGATGCCGCTGCCCTTGCCATCAAAAGCGGCAATGCCTGCATCCTGCGCTGCGGCAAGGAAGCATGGCGCAGTGCCAACGCTATCGTCACCGTTCTGCGGCAGGGCCTGAAAAAAGCCGGTCTGCCCGAGACAGCGATCTGCCTGATCGAGGACACCACCCACGCTTCTGCCAACGCTCTGATGACCGCTGTAGGCTATGTGGATCTGCTGATCCCGCGCGGCGGTGCCGGGTTGATCCGTGCCTGCGTTCAGAACGCCAAGGTCCCCTGCATCCAGACCGGCACCGGCATCTGCCATGTGTACGTAGACGACACCGCCGATCTGGACAAAGCTCTGGACATCATCGAGAACGCCAAGGCCAGCCGCCCCAGCGTGTGCAACGCCGAGGAGGTGTGCCTTGTGCACTCTGCCATTGCCGGGGAGTTTCTTCCCCGTCTGGCCCAGCGGCTTGGCCCGGACCGCATTGCAAAGGGTCTGCATCCGGTAGAGCTTCGTCTGGATAAGCGCGCAGCCGCCATTATCTCCGGCATCCCTGCCGGAGATAATGACTTTGACACCGAATTTCTGGACTACATCCTCGCGGTCAAGGTCGTGGACAGCGTAGAGGAGGCCATCGGGCATATTGCTGAGCACTCCACCGGCCACAGCGAAGCCATCCTGACCCAGACACAGGCCCATGCCGATCTGTTCACTGCCGCAGTGGACAGCGCCGCCGTGTATGTGAACTGTTCCACCCGCTTTACGGATGGCGGTGAATTCGGCCTTGGGTGCGAAATGGGCATTTCCACCCAGAAACTCCACGCCCGTGGCCCCATGGGACTGGCCGAGCTGTGCAGCTACAAGTATATCATCCACGGCAATGGTCAGATCCGCTAAAGCCCGCTGAACCCACCTTTCCAGTGCGGAAATCGGGAGTGAGCGTTTTCTCCATAATATTCATAATTTAGAAACGAAACTGAAAAGCTTTTTCCGAAACAGGCTGGTGCGATTTGCGCCAGCCTGTATTTTTGTTTTATTCCCATGAAATGTTCTTTCAGCAAAGACAAAAACTGAATTATGTTTTCAATCTGCCTTTCCTGTTCGCTCATTGATATGGATGATTGTATCCCAGTTTTCTGCACTTCTCACAAAGATATAGTCTTACTTTCTCCATTTTGTTTTGTAAAAAGTACAAGCCCCCCTTGACAACCCCTATTTCGATGCGGTAAAACTATATTGGAAAACTTGATAACAATTTCACTTCATTTCACTTTCCAATGAGAAAGTTGTTCGTCACACACAACACTATACTTGGAACAAAGGAGAGAGCAATATGACGATCGCCATTCTTGCACACGATTCCCGCAAAGAGCTTGCACTGCAGTTCTGCACTGCTTACAGCGCCATTTTGTCCAAAAACACAGTCATTGCTACCGGTACCACCGGACGGATGCTGGCGCAGACTACCGGCCTGCCCGTGCACTGTTATCTCTCCGGGCGCTTGGGCGGTGTGCAGCAGATTACTTCCCGCATTGCGTGCGACGAAGTGGATCTGGTGTTGTTCTTCCGTGACCCGCTGAAAGCGGATGCCGCCAGCATCACCGAGCAGAATCTGCTCCGCCTGTGCGATATGCACAGCGTACCCATTGCCACCAACATTGCCACCGCCGAGGTCTTGCTGCGCGGTATGGATCAGGGCGACCTGGACTACCGCGAGGGGATGCATCCCGCTCTTGTGGAGCCAATGCCCACCGTGCAGCGCCACGCCGTGTGATGAATCGTGTATAGAGTATCGGGAAAGAGACAACGCCGCAGGAAACTTCCTGCGGCGTTGTTGTTTTTTTGTTTTGCTTTTATTTCAGTAAAGCCTGCAGCTTTTCCAGCCGGCGGACGGCTTCGTCCAGCACATCGGTGCCGCGGGCAAAGTGCATCCGGATCAGGTGGTTCACCGGCTCCCGGAAGAAGCTGGAGCCAGGCACAGCGGCCACGCCCACTTCCCGGATCATCCACTCACAGAACTGCAGGTCGGTCCAGCCCTTGAACTGGGGCAGCGCCAGAAAATCGGAAATATCGATCATCACAAAATAGGTGCCCTGCGGAACATTGTGCTTCAGCCCCACACGGTCCAGCCCGGCCAGAAAATGATCGCGCTTTTCTGTGTAAAGGGCCTGCAGCTCTTCGTAATAGCTGGCGGGCATCTCCAAACCGGCCACAGCGGCCTCCTGCAGGGGTGCAGCCGCACCCACAGTGAGAAAGTCGTGCACCTTGCGCGCGCCCTCAATGACCTCTGCGGGTCCGATCAGATAGCCCAGACGCCAGCCCGTGATGGAGTAAGTCTTGGAGAGCGAGTTGCAGGTGATGGTGTGCTCAAACATGCCGGGCAGGCTTGCCATGCAGATATGCTCTGCCGGCGCGTAGATGATATGCTCGTACACCTCATCCGTCACCACAAAGGCATCGTACTGGATGGCCAGCTTTGCAATGGCTTCCAGCTCGTCGCGGCGGAACACCTTGCCGCAGGGATTGGAGGGGTTGCACAGGATCAGCGCCTTGGCACCCTCGGCAAAGCCCTTTTCGATCAGGCTGATGTCAAACTCATAGGTGGGCGGCACCAGCGGGATATAGATGGGTTCCGCGCCCGAAAGAATGGCATCGGCACCGTAGTTCTCGTAGAACGGTGAGAAGATCATCACCTTGTCGCCGGGGTTGCAGATGGTCATCATGGCGGCCATCATGGCCTCAGTGCCGCCGCAGGTCACACAGATCTCGGTGTTGGGGTCTACTTCGTGGTGCAGGGCAGGGCTGGTCTTTTTTGCCAGCGCCTCGCGGAAGTTTTGCGCGCCAAAGGTCACAGCGTACTGGTGCGGGCCTTTGTAAGCTGTTTCGGCCAGAGCGTCCAGCAACTGCTTCGGCGGGTCAAAATCCGGGAAGCCCTGCGAGAGGTTGATGGAGTCGTACTGATTGTTGATGCGGGTCATGCGGCGGATGACAGAATCCGTGAAGGTACCCACACGGTCACTTAAAACAGGCATGCGCTCTCCCCTTTTCAGTCCTTAAAATAAGCCTTCTGGATGGCCAGCAGCACGCCTGCACGGCTGGCAGCAAAGTTCAGACCGCCCTGCAGGTAGCAGGTGTACGGCTCACGCAGCGGGCCGTCGCAGGAAAGCTCGATGGTGCTGCCCTGTGTAAAGCTGCCGCTTGCCATGACCACCTCATCAGTATAGCCCGGCTCCGGAGAAGGTTCCGGGGCGGCATAGCTGTCCACGGGACTTGCCGCCTGAATACCCTGCCAGAAGCCGATGAGCGCATCCGCAGTGCCTGCATCCAAGCAGGTGACGATATCGTTGTGGACGTTGCCGTCGGGCGGCACCGGATCCTTGCCC
>ENA-OQKO01001268-OQKO01001268.1-human-gut-metagenome-genome-assembly--contig:-NODE-1268-length-16038-cov-3.318082_pt1 | contig 16038 bp, 14 predicted proteins | sample MGYA00242777_ERZ504796 | MGnify/ENA primary metagenome ERZ504796 (study PRJEB26092, sample SAMD00036404) | human gut metagenome | host: Homo sapiens | study: EMG produced TPA metagenomics assembly of... | reverse complement strand
TTGTGTAACAAAAAGCTTCACCATACACCAGGAACATCCGCCTTCAAAAATTGCTTTTTCTTCCATCTCTAACACTCCTTTTTTATTTCTCTTTTGGCAAGTATATATTCATCCGAATGTCATCGTCAACTAAATTAATCTTTTCTGCTCGAACAAATAGACCATTTTGCATTCTAAACTGATCTAAACGTAATAAAACAGTTTGATCATCTGGATTGATTTCAACCCATTTAGGTAGTTTGTAAGAACGTTTAGCAAATTTCAATACTTCTTTAATTGGCAAGCCTAACGTTCCTATAGATAAACTTTTTGCTTTTAATTGTACATTACCATTCGCCATCACGTAAGGATCAAAATATAAGTAAAAAGGAATGTCATGCCCTAACACCTGAAATGTTCCATTTAATAAAGCATCATTTTCTAAATAAAATTTATATTTTTCTGTAGTTTTTCCAGTAATATCTATTTTACACAATTCCGCATAAAAGTAAATAGACAGCAGACATATCACATACTGTCTGCTGCCTCTGCCATTAAAATATTTGCCTGATCATGGAAATCCATTGGATTTTCTATCAAACAAAAAGAGGCCATCTATCCGGACAGCCCCTTTGGGTCATTCAAATTTATACTAATAAATTAACCAAGACGTGTTACATTTGCAGCCTGTGGTCCTTTATCACCTTCGATCACTTCAAATTCAACAGCTTCCCCATCTTTCAGCTCTTTGAATCCATCCATGTTCAGTGCGGAAAAATGAACGAAAATGTCATTTCCTTCTGCATCTGAAATAAATCCATAACCCTTTTTTGCATTAAACCATTTTACAGTTCCCTGTTGCATAAAATACTTCCTCCTAAAACATGCGCACAATCTGTGCAAAATTGACAACTTAAACGTATCACACTTCTATATTTTTGTCAAGAAAATACGAAAAATCTGTTATTTATTTATCTTATGGCTGTACTTTTTTTGCTCTGCGCTGTTCTTTCTTAGATTCCTGATTGGAAACAATAATACAGCAGCTTGCATCTCCGGTAATATTGACAGTAGTACGCCCCATATCAAAAATACGATCCACACCAGCTACCAGTGCAATGCCGTCTACCGGAAGTCCTACGGAAGTCAGCACCATTGCCAACATGACCATCCCGGAACCCGGAACGCCTGCGGTACCAATGGATGCCAATGTTGCCGTCAGAATAATGGTCATCATCTGCGGTAATGTCAGATGAATACCGTAACAGGATGCAATGAAAATTGCACATACGCCCTGATAGATTGCAGTTCCATCCATATTGATGGTAGCTCCCAATGGAAGTACAAAGGAAGATACTTCTTTTTTTGCACCAAGTTTCTCCACACACTCCATGTTGATTGGGAGTGTTCCTACCGAAGATGCACTAGAAAAAGCGAACATGATCGCCGGAAGCATTTCTTTGAAGAATTTTGCCGGACTTATGCCTCCCATAGTTTTCACTGCAACAGAGTATACTACAACTGCATGTAAGATATAACAAATGTACGCTGCAAGCAATACCATAGCCAAAGAACCAATGATTGCTGCACCATTACTTGCAACTACCGGACAAAGCAGACAGAATACACCGATTGGAGACAATTTCAGAATCATCTCCATACATTTCATGAAAATTTCATTGATGTTATTGCATGCTTTAACAATCCCAATATTTTTCTCACCAAGTTTAATAATGGAAAATCCAAGCAGCAGGGCAATGACAATAACCTGCAGCATATTAGATTCCACCATCGGACTGATAAAGTTAGATGGAAAAATATTTACAATCGTATCCATGACAGATGTTTTTTCCGGCATCTCATAAGCCAGATCTGTGGTTGCGATCACCGGAAAGAAACGCTGAAAAATATTTCCACCAATCAAACCGATCGTAATTGCAAATGCTGTGGTGCACATGTAGTAGAGCACTGTTTTTAATCCAATCGTACCTACTTTTTTAATATCCTTCATAGATATGATTCCACACATAATAGAAAATAATACAATCGGAACTACAATAAATTTCAATAAATTCAGGAAAATCGTACCAAATGGTTTGATATAATTTTCCGTAAAGGCTGCCTGACTTTGCATTAGCAAACCTACAACGATTGCCAGGATCAATGCAATAAAAATCTGCATTGCCAATGGCAGTTTTTTCTTTTGTTTATTCATCTCCCACTTTCCCTTTCAGATACGTATTTTTTGAAATATCCTCTATACAATTTTACTTTGTCAAAAGATATCTCCACTTATCAATAACGAAAGTTTTTATTATGTCATTGATAAACACATTGTCATTAACAATACCATATTTCAACCACATTTTCCACAACAATTTTCTTCCATTTTATCTTGAAGTTTATTCATTTTATATTGAAATAACCGCTTCTTTTATGATTTTACGGAAACCGAAACCTGCGGAAATGGAATTTCAATCTGATGTTCATCCAGGGCATATTTTACGTTTTCCGTGATACGCCATCTGGTTTCCCAGTAATCCTCTGTCTTTACCCAGACGCGGATCCCGATAACAACAGCGCTGTCACCGAGACTGTCTACAAAAACATGATATGGTTCTTCGTTTGTCATACAGTTTTTTTCCTGCTCCAACACATCCGAAATCACTTGTTTTGCAAGTCGGATATCCGCATCGTAAGAAATGCCGACGGTAATATCGATACGTCGTTTATTCTGCTGTGTCAGGTTTGTCAGACTGGAATTGGACAGACTGCCATTTGGCAGGACAACCGTCTTGTTATCAACCGTAAGCAGCTTTGTATAACATAGCTGAATTTCCGAAACAGTTCCTTCGTTTCCGTGAGTATCCTCACAGATATAATCCCCCACTTTAAATGGTTTTAAAATCAGGATCAGAACACCACCGGCAAAATTGGAAAGAGTTCCCTGCAACGCCAGGCCGACAGACAATCCGACAGAACCAATGACTGCGATCACTGAACTTGCAGTTATACCGAATTTACCAAGTACCAGCATGATCAGTACAAAATGCAATCCCATATTACACATATTATCCAGAAACTGTTTGACCCCTTCATCCCAGTTGGTTTTATTTAAAAATTTGCGGATAAATTTCCGTGCCAGTTTAATTACTTTTCGTCCCACTAACAGAACGATAATCGCGATGACCAGTTTCACCAGAAAGTCCAGCACTGTCGGAAAGGAATCCTCAAAGTACTTCACAATCGTGTCCCAGGACCAGAAGGTCACATTGTCCGTTACCACATCCGTTACTTCATCCGTCAGATTCTGTGCTAATATAAATCTAAGCATACATTTGCTCCAGTTCTTTCTATATTTTACTCATTCAGAAGATGGATAAATAATCCACTTCTTAATTTTGGTTCAAACCAGGTTGATTTTGGCGGCATCAAAAGTCCTGCATCTGCCACTGCAAACAGTTCCCCAATGGAGGTCGGATACATGGCAAATGCTGCTTTTGCATCTTCATGGCAGCGTTTTTCCAGCTCTTTTGTTCCACGGATACCACCGACAAAATCAATCCGCGGATCTGTCTTAGGATCTGTAATACCAAGTACCGGTGTCAACATCAGATTCTGTAATAAAGAAACGTCCAGCCCCTTCACCGGATCTTCACTCTGATCTTCCGGGCGGACTTTACAGGTATACCACCGCTCCTTCAAATACATGGAAAATGTTCCTTTCTCTTGTGGATGCTTGTCTTTTGCCATCAACTCGGAAACTTCAAAAATCTCCTTTATTTTCTGTAAAAATGCGTCCTCTGTCATGCCGTTTAAGTCTTTCACCACACGATTGTAATCAAGGATCTTTAATTCACTCTCCGGGAATAATACAGACAGGAAGAAATTGAATTCTTCTTTCCCGGTATACCCCGGATGCTCATTTCTTCTTTTTTCTCCTACTTTTACGGCAGAAGCAGCCCGATGATGACCATCTGCGATATAAAGCTGGTCAATATCCGCAAATGCCTTTCGGATTGCCGCAATATCCCCTGCTTCCCCGATTACCCATACTCTGTGACGAATGCCATCCGGAGAAGTAAAATCATATTCCACATCCTGTGTTTTTATTTTATTTACAATGGCTGTGATTGCTGCATTATCACGGTATGCAAGAAAGATAGGGCCGGTCTGTGCATCACAGATATCCACGTGACGAATACGATCCATCTCCTTTTCTGCACGGGTATTCTCATGCTTTTTGATCACATTATTCTCATAATCATCAATGGATGCGCATGCGGTAATACCAGTCTGAGTCCGCCCGTTCATGGTCAGCTCATAGATATAGTAACAAGATTTTTTATCTCTGATAAAATCTCCCTTTGCTATCATATCCCATAACATATCGTGGGCTTTCTGATAGACCTCCGGTGCATAAATATCCACAGAATCATCAAACTGTGTCTCAGCACGGTCGATTTTCAGAAAAGATTCCGGCTCACGCAATACTTCCTCTTTTGCTTCTTTGCGATTATATACATCATATGGTAACGCTGCAATTTTTGCCGCTTTCTCTCTGCATGGGCGCACACATGCAAATGGTCTGATCTCTGCCATTTTTAATGTCTCCTTTGAAATAACAATAGCGTGGAAACAGAGCTGTACTCCCTGTTCCCACGCTGACTCAATGATCCTTTTATTTGATCACTCTTACTTTTAATACACCGTCAATTGCAGCCAGTTTTTCAACAACATCTGCAGTTGCCGGAGCATCCAGATCCAGAAGTGAATAAGCATAGTCATTGCGGCTCTTGTTTGTCATGTCAGCAATATTGACACCTGCTTCACCTAATACAGATGAATACTGACCAATCATGTTCTTGATGTTTTTATGCAGAATTGCTATTCTCGCAGCACCTGTGCATACACCCATGTTACAATCCGGATAATTTACAGAATGTGTAATATTTCCATTCTCAATATAATCAATCACTTCCTGTACAGCCATTACTGCACAGTTGTCCTCAGATTCTGCAGTAGATGCGCCAAGATGTGGGATTACAATGCAATTCTCCACGCCTGCTGTAGTCGGATTCGGGAAATCTACGACATATTTGCGTACTTTTCCGGCTTTTAAAGCCTCCACCATAGCAGCTTCATCTACTAACGTATCACGCGCGAAATTCAGAACGATTACATTCTCTTTCATCATTGCGATTGCTTCTTTACTGATCATTCCTTTTGTAGAATCCAGAAGTGGTACATGAATCGTGATGAAATCACACTCTTTATAAATATCTTCTACTGCCAGCACATGTTTTACTTTTGTAGAAACATTCCATGCTGCATTGACAGACAGATACGGATCATAACCAAGCACATCCATGCCCAGTGCTACCGCCGCATTGGCAACCTGCACACCGATGGCTCCAAGTCCGATGACACCAAGTTTTTTCCCTTTGATTTCAGTTCCTGCAAATGCTTTTTTTGCTTTCTCAGCAGCTTTTGCAATTCCTGCATCTTCTTTGTTCTCCTTTACCCAGTCGATACCGCCTGTGATATCACGACTTGCAAGAAGCATACCGGCAATCACCAGCTCTTTTACACCGTTTGCATTTGCACCCGGTGTATTGAATACGACGATTCCCTGCTCTGCGCATTTATCCAGCGGGATATTGTTGACACCTGCACCTGCACGGGCTACGGCCAGCAGTGGTTTGGGAAGTTCCATATCATGCATAGCTGCACTGCGCACCAATGCAACTTCTGCTGCATTGAAATCATCTGTTTTCTCATAAGTATCCGGGAATAATTCCAGACCGCAGGCTGCGATCGGATTTAAACAATGAAACTGAACCATTTTTGTTTCCTCTTTTCTTCAACTTTTTCAACTCATTTTTTTGACTGAGACATCTCGCCTTCCCAGTCAGCTATTGCCTTTCGGCTACAACTTTTTTTACTTTGTGTTCTCAGCTTCGAATTTCTTCATAAACTCAACCAATGCAATAACGCCCTCTTTTGGCATAGCATTGTAGATGGAAGCACGCATACCACCAACCGTTCTGTGTCCTTTTAAGTTCTCCAGGCCTGCCGCTTTTGCTTCTGCAACAAATTTTGCATCCAGTTCTTTGTCACCTGTTACAAACGGAACATTCATCAGAGAACGATCTTCTTTGCGAACGGTACCTTTGAACAGTTTACTGTTATCAAGGAAATCATACAAAATTGCTGCTTTCTCCTCGTTGCGTTTCTTCATTGCTTCCAGACCACCAAGATTTTTGATCCATTTGAATACTTTACCACAGATGTAGATGCCATAGCATGGCGGTGTATTGTACATGGAACCCTTGTCAGCCTGTGTTTTGTATTTCATCAGAGTCGGGACATACTCCGGCAGATCATCGCGGATCAGATCTTCACGGATGATAACGATCTGTACACCGGCAGGTCCGATATTTTTCTGTACGCCACCCCAGATCACACCATATTTTTCTACGTCCATCGGCTCAGACAGGAAGCAGGAAGATACATCTGCTACCAGGATTTTTCCTTTGGTATTTGGCAATTCATGATATACGGTTCCATAAATCGTATTATTCTGGCAAATGTATACATAATCTGCATCATCATCAATCGGAAGATCGGAGCAATCCGGAATATAAGTAAATGTCTCATCTTCGGAAGAAGCAATCTTTACCGCTTTTCCGTATTTCTTTCCTTCTTCATACGCTTTCTTTGCCCACTGACCTGTCACGATATAATCAGCTACACCGTTTTTCATCAGGTTCATCGGAACTGCGGAAAACTGTAATGCGCCACCACCCTGCAAAAATAATACTTTGTAGTTATCCGGTATATGTAATAAATCCCTTAAATCTGCTTCATCCTCATCAATGATTTCCTGAAACATGGAGGAACGATGACTCATTTCCATAACATACATACCGCATCCACGGTAATCAAGCATCTCCTCCTGTGCCTCTTTCAGCACTTCTACCGGTAATACTGCCGGTCCAGCTGAGAAATTGTAAACTCTGCTCATTTTAAAACCTCCTGGATTTTTCCTGCCTCAGCAGGATTTTTTATACACATACCAGGTGGCAAAGAGATGACTCTCACTGTACAGTGCCACCCGGATGCGTCTTTTCATCTCAGTCAGAGAAAATTACACATCTCCGGCTGAGACAAATGCACTTTTTATAACGCACAATGATTCTGAACTGTTAAACCAGATGATTATCTGTTCCTCAGATCAGACTCATCAAATGCTTCGCTGATCGGTGCACCGGGTGCTACCATGGGCCAGACATTATCGTCACTGTCAATGATACAATCGATAAGTACCGGTGTCTTCATTTCCAGTGCTTTTGCCAGTTCTTCAGCAAACGCTTCCTGTGACGTTGCACGCATGCCTGTGGCTCCCATAGCCTCAGCAAGTTTTACGAAATCCACACCATCATTTAAGATCGTATTGGAATAACGTTTCTCATAAAATAATCCCTGCCACTGATGTACCATGCCAAGCACCTGATTATTGATCACGATCTGGATCAGTGGCAGCTGCTGACGGACTGCTGTCGCAATCTCATTCATATTCATACGAAAACATCCGTCTCCGGCAATATTGATGACCTGCTTTTCCGGATTTGCAACCTGTGCACCAATTGCTGCACCAAGGCCATATCCCATGGTACCAAGGCCGCCGGAGGTCAGCAATGTACGCGGTTTCGAATACTTATAATACTGCGCCGCCCACATCTGGTGCTGTCCCACCTCTGTAACAATGATGGCATCGCCCTTTGTCTGGCGATAAATCTCCTCCATAACAAACGGTCCGGATAATCCTTCTTTTTTGTAGGTTAACGGATATTTTTCCTTAAATTCACTAATCTGCTGCATCCATTCTGTGTGCTCCTGCTGTTCTAACAGATGGTTCACACGTTTCAGGATTTCCTTGATATCTCCGATCACACTGGCATCCGTCTGGATATTTTTGTTGATCTCCGCCGGATCCACATCAAACTGCAGAATCTTCGCATTGCTCGCAAATCGTTTTGCATCACCAATGACACGGTCACTGAAACGGACACCAACAGCGATCAACAGATCGCATTCGCTCACGCCATAGTTGGAAGCTTTTGTACCATGCATTCCGAGCATTCCACTGTACCGATCATTGGTTCCGTCAAATGCCCCTTTTCCCATCAGTGAATCACATACCGGTGCATCCACTTTCTCTGCAAATTTTGCAAGTTCTTCACTTGCTCCGGATATAACTGTACCGCCTCCTACAAAGATATACGGTTTTTTCGCATCACGGATCATAGCTGCTGCCTGCTCCAGATCAGCTTCAGTCATTTTATCAATCTTGCGTGCAACCGGTGGAATCTGCTGAAATTCAAATTCCGTTGTGGCTGCAGTAACATCCTTAGGAATATCTACCAGCACAGGTCCCGGACGCCCGGTCTGGGCAATCCGAAATGCACGGCGGATCACATCAGCAAGTTTGTTAATATCTTTTACAATAAAATTATGCTTTGTGATCGGTGTCGTGATACCTGCGATATCAATCTCCTGAAAACTGTCCTTTCCAAGCAATGGCACACCTACATTACAGGTAATAGCCACCATTGGAACAGAATCCATGTATGCGGTTGCGATACCGGTTACCAGATTTGTTGCACCCGGTCCGGAAGTAGCCAGACACACACCGACTTTACCGGTGGAACGGGCATATCCATCCGCAGCATGGGAAGCTCCCTGTTCATGGGACGTAAGCACATGGTGAATTTCATCGCTATGTTTGTATAGTTCATCGTAAACATTTAAAATTGCTCCGCCCGGATAACCGAACACGGTATCCACGCCCTGCTCTTTTAAGCATTCGATAACAACCTGTGATCCTGTCAACTGCATATGCTTTTGTTCCTCTTTTCTATCTAATCTTAACTTCTGATCTTATTTACTTGTCTTCAGAATAGCACCTGTATTTCCAGATGTAACCATGGAAGCGTAACGTGCCAGATATCCTGTTGTGATCTTTGGCTCACGCGGCTGCCATTTTGCTTTTCTTGCTTCCATTTCTTCGTCAGTAATATCTACATTCAACGTATTTTCCGGAATGTTGATCTTGATAATATCGCCTTCCTCTACAAATGCGATCGGACCGCCGACTGCTGCTTCCGGTGATACGTGTCCGATGGATGCTCCTCTGGATGCTCCGGAGAAACGTCCGTCTGTGATCAGAGCTACGGAAGAACCAAGACCCATACCTGCGATCGCAGATGTCGGATTCAGCATCTCACGCATACCCGGACCACCTTTCGGTCCCTCATAACGGATAACAACCACGTCGCCTTCCACGATCTTTCCGCCTTTGATTGCTGCAATTGCATCTTCCTCACAATCAAATACGCGTGCCGGTCCTTCATGTACCATCATTTCCGGTACAACTGCGGAACGTTTTACAACTGCGGAATCCGGTGCAAGGTTACCTTTCAGTACTGCAATTCCGCCTGTCTTACTGTACGGATTTTCAACCGGACGGATAACTTCCGGATTTTTATTTACAACACCCTGAATATTTTCAGCGATTGTCTTTCCTGTGACTGTCATACAGCTTGTATCCAGCAGACCGATTTTGTTTAACTCAGACATAACTGCGGACACACCGCCTGCCTCGTTTAAGTCCTCCATGTAAGTTGGACCTGCCGGTGCAAGGTGACAGAGATTTGGTGTCTTCTCACTCAGTGCGTTTGCAATATCAAGATCAATATCTACACCGGCCTCATGTGCAATTGCCGGGAGATGAAGCATGGAGTTCGTGGAACATCCAAGTGCCATATCCATAGTTAATGCATTCATAAATGCTGCTTTTGTCATAATATCACGCGGACGGATATCTCTCTTTAACAGTTCCATAACTGCCATACCTGCATGTTTTGCAAGTTTAATTCTCTCAGAATATACTGCCGGGATAGTTCCGTTTCCCGGAAGTCCCATACCGATTGCTTCGGTCAGGCAGTTCATAGAGTTTGCTGTGTACATACCGGAACAAGAACCACAGGTCGGGCATACTTTTTCTTCATACTCTCTTACTTCGTCTTCTGTCATAGTACCTGCTGCGTAAGAACCGACTGCCTCAAACATGGAAGAAAGACTTCTTTTTTTACCATGAATATGACCGGCCAGCATCGGACCGCCACTTACGAATACGGTTGGAATGTTCAGTCTTGCTGCTGCCATCAGCAGTCCCGGCACGTTTTTATCACAGTTCGGAACCATAACCAGTGCATCAAACTGATGTGCCATTGCCATACACTCTGTGGAATCTGCAATCAGATCACGGGTTACCAGAGAGTATTTCATTCCTGTATGACCCATGGCGATACCATCACATACTGCAATAGCCGGAAATACAATCGGTGTACCACCCGCCATTGCGACCCCCATTTTTACAGCTTCTACGATTTTATCCAGATTCATATGACCTGGTACAATCTCATTGTAGGAGCTTACAATACCTACTAATGGTCTGTCTAACTCTTCCTTGGTATAACCAAGTGCATTGAATAAAGATCTGTGAGGTGCCTGCTGCATCCCTTTTGTAACATTGTCACTTCTCATTTTTTTACATACTCCTTTTTATATTCTCTCGCAGATCAGGTCGCCCATCTGACTTGTACCAACCTGTTCTACGGCAGATTTCTTATCCTCTTCCTGCGGCATGATATCAATCGTACGATATCCGTCTTTTAATACCTGTCTTACCGCATTTTCCACTGCATCTGCTTCTTTATCCAGATCAAAAGAATAACGAAGCATCATTGCTGCGGATAAAATAGTTGCAATTGGATTTGCAATGCCCTGTCCCGCGATATCCGGGGCGGATCCGCCGCTCGGCTCATACAGACCGAATTTTGTATCATTCAGGCTTGCGCTGGAAAGCATACCGATAGAACCGGTTACCATACTTGCCTCGTCGGAAAGGATGTCCCCGAACATGTTCTCTGTCAGAATAACATCAAACTGTTTCGGATCTTTTACCAGCTGCATTGCACAGTTGTCTACTAACATATGTTCATAAGTAACTTCCGGATAATCTTTCGCTACTTCTTCTACGATTTTTCTCCAAAGTCTGGAAGAATCCAGTACATTTGCCTTGTCAACACTTGTTACTTTTTTACGGCGTTTCATGGCAATATCAAAACCTTTGATGGCGATTCTGCGAATCTCATTCTCAGTATATGTAAGGGTATCTACCGCTGTCACTACACCATCTACCTCACTGGTCTTGCGGGCTCCGAAATAGAGTCCTCCGGTCAGTTCACGCATGATCATCATATCAAAACCTGTGCCGATGATATCATCGCGCAACGGACATGCCTCTTTTAATTCTTCATAAAGATATGCCGGTCTTAAGTTTGCAAATAAATTCAATGACTTACGTAATTTCAGTAAGCCTGCTTCCGGACGTTTCTCCGGCGGAAGTTTGTACCATGGGGAAGTGCTTGTGTTTCCACCAATAGAGCCCATTAAAACCGCATCAGAATGCAATGCCTGCTCAATGGCATGGTCAGTCAGCGGCTCACCGGTCGCGTCAATGGAACATCCTCCCATTAAAATGTCTTCATACTCAAATTCATGTCCGAATTTGTCAGCCACACAGTTTAATACTTTCTGTGCCTCGGCTACAACCTCAGGTCCAATACCGTCTCCGGCAATAACTCCAACCTGGTATTTCATTTTCTTTCTCCTCTCACAAACAATATATAAAAGGAGGGCAGTGATATCAATTGATATCCATGCCCCGCCCTCCTTTGTCTGATCTTTACTCTTTTCAGTTTACTCTTCTACTGCGTCATCAGCTTTTTCAATCTGTGCGATTGCAGCGCGCTGCATTGGAATACGGCAGTTTTTATTGTTGCCGAATTCTACGATAACGGTATCGTCAGTGATATCGATCAGTGTACCATAGAAACCGCTGCTGGTAAGAACAGTATCGCCAACTGCCATTTTAGCCATCATTTCATTTCTTCTTGCCTGTTCCTTTTTCTGTGGTCTCAGCATAAAAATAAATATGAATACAAGCAAAACTGCAATCCAGATAATTGTTCCCATCATACCCATTCCTGCTCCGGATGATAATACGTTCATGTGAATTCCTCCTATTTTTCGATACTATTTAGTATTTTACACAAAATACAACTTTTGTTCAAGCCATTTTGCATATTTTTTATTTTTTCAGTTCACTCATCACATAGATTCAGTTAATGATCATGCTCGCATGAGGAAACTTGTTTACTCTCCATGCTCCATGCGATACAGTTTCTCAGCCTTATAATTCTGATAATTGCCCATATCGATGGCATCACGGATTTCTTCCATCATCGTATTGTAGAAATACAGATTGTGCAGTACGCACAGACGCATACCGAGCATTTCTTTTGCCTTCAACAGATGACGGATGTAAGCTCTACTGTACGTACGGCAGGCCGGGCACTGACATCCCACTTCAATCGGACGCATATCCCGTTCAAACTTCTGGTTGAACAGATTCAATTTGCCAAAATTGGTATAAACATGTCCATGACGACCATTCCTGCTCGGATAAACGCAATCGAAGAAATCCACCCCCCGGTCTACCGCTTCCAGAATATTCGCCGGTGTTCCTACTCCCATCAGATAGGTTGGTTTGTCCTCCGGAAGATGTGGAACGGTCACATCCAGAATGTGATACATTTCCTCATGACTTTCACCAACAGCCAGACCGCCCACAGCATAACCGTCCAGATCCATCTCGCTGATACGTTTTGCATGGTCGATACGGATATCATCAAAAATCGCACCTTGATTAATACCAAAGAGCATCTGATTCTTATTGATCGTATCCTCCAGACTGTTCAACCGCTGCATTTCTTTCTTGCAGCGTTCCAACCAGCGTGTCGTACGGTCTACGGATGGCTGCACATAATTTCTGTCAGCCAGGGCAGGCGGACATTCATCAAATGCCATAGCAATAGTAGAACCGAGATTGGACTGAATCTGCATGCTTTCTTCCGGTCCCATAAAGATTTTACGTCCGTCTACATGAGAATGAAACTGCACACCCTCTTCTTTGATTTTCCGTAATCCTGCCAGAGAAAAAACCTGGAAACCACCGGAATCTGTCAGGATCGGCTTGTCCCATACCATAAACTTATGCAAACCACCCAGTTCTTTGATCAATTTGTCACCCGGGCGTACATGCAGATGGTATGTATTGGATAACTCTACCTGTGTCTTGATCTGCTGCAGATCATCTGTGGATACCGCACCTTTGATTGCTGCTGCAGTTCCGACATTCATAAATACCGGTGTCTGGATGGTTCCATGCACCGTTGTCACTTCGGCACGCTTCGCGCGTCCATCTTTTTTCAATAATTTATACATAAAATGTTCCTTTCCTTTTTCATTGCACTGTTTATAACTTTATCATATAATAAGATAAGTGTCAAAAACACTTTTACAGTTCACGCATAACGTCTGCCCGGTTATCAAACGGGCAAACCGTACTACATAGAGTTATCGAGGGAGGAAACATTATGGCTGGTTCAAATACAGGAACTATTTTTCAGATCACAACCTGGGGAGAATCCCATGGCAAAGGCGTCGGTGTCGTTGTGGACGGCTGCCCCAGTGGTCTCCCACTGTCTGAAGAGGATATCCAGATTTACTTAAACCGCAGAAAACCAGGGCAGTCCAAATATACAACCCCACGGACCGAAGCAGACCAGGTTGAAATTCTTTCTGGTGTCTTTGAAGGACATACCACAGGAACACCGATTTCCATGATCGTACGAAATGAAAATCAACATTCCAAAGACTACAGTGATATTGCCCGCTGCTACCGTCCGGGTCATGCAGATTACTGTTTTGATGCCAAATACGGCTTCCGGGATTACCGCGGCGGTGGACGTTCCTCTGCCCGTGAAACCATTGGTCGTGTCGCTGCAGGTGCCATCGCAGCAAAACTTTTAAAGGAAATGGGTATTTCTATCCTTACTTATACCAAATCTATCGGACCGGTAACCATTGATCCCCGCCATTTTGATGCCGCACAGATCAGTCAGAATCCGGTTGCTATGCCAGATGCTCATGCTGCAAAAGAGGCTCAGACTTTTCTGGATTGCTGCATTGCACAACAAGATTCCTCCGGTGGTATTATTGAATGTGTGATCACAGGGGTTCCTGCCGGCATCGGTGATCCGGTTTTTGACAAACTGGATGCCAGTCTGGCGAAAGCAATCGTTTCCATCGGTGCTGTCAAAGGCTTTGAAATCGGAGATGGATTTGCCGCTGCCACTGCACGTGGATCTGAAAATAATGATTCCTTTGTTCCTCAGGAAAACGCTCCGCTGACGAAAGCGACGAATCATGCCGGCGGTATCTTAGGCGGCATCAGTGATGGTTCCCCTATTGTTTTCCGTGCCGCTGTCAAACCTACTCCATCCATTGCGCAGTTACAACATACCGTGAATGCTGATGGCGAAGCCGTAGACATTAACATCCGTGGGCGCCACGATCCGGTCGTTGTACCAAGAGCAGTCGTTGTGGTAGAAGCTATGGCAGCTATCACCATTCTTGACCTGATGCTCCGCAATACTACAGCAAAACTCGATTATTTAAAAAAAATCTATGAATAAAAAATGGCTGTCATATGAAACCCGTTCCAGGTTCCATTGACAGTCATTTTTATTCTTCTGTTATTTTTATATTCATTCAATATTTCTGTAATTATTATCTCTGTGTTCAGATTTTCCCTGACTCTGATCAATTACAGTTTATGGATAAAAATACAGTTCGGCTGTTCGATCTCAATCGGTCTGCTGTCCTGCAGGAAGTAACAATCCTCATAGTTCATATTGTAAATAAAAATTTCATCCGTCTCATGACTGAGTACAATAAAGTGCTTATTATCCGGCATAACTGCCACAGCCTTCGGATAATCTCCGCTGGTTTTACAATGGAATAATGGCGTAAGCACTCCGGTTTCTTTATCTACATCATAAATGATAACGGTATTGATACCGGCATTCGTCACAAACAGGTGATTACCATCCGGTGAAAATTCAATACCGGAAGCAGCCGCACGCTGTTTTTCACCTGATTCAATCGTACTGATACGCTGAATCATTTTAAAAGGATCAACATCATCATTCCGTGCACCAACTTCATATACTTCAATAACATTATCTATCTCGCACAACACATACGCAAATTTGTGCTGGCGGTCGAAACGAAGCATCTTAGGCCCGCTGTCCAGTTCACAACGCAGAATATCTTCCAGTTCCATTTTATTGCGTTCTCTGTCAATCCGATAAATTTTTACCTGATCCAATCCACTGTCTACAGCGCAGACACTCTTCTGATCCGGTGTCACCTTCACGCAGGTTACATGTGGCATGGAACTGCGATCCGTAATATTTACACCGATTCCTTTATGGAAGATGCCATCTGCAATTTCGCCAATGGAACCATCTTCATTTAAGTTCATCATGGTGATTCGTCCGTCATGATAGCCTGCCACAAACAGGTAACGATCCTGTTCATCTACTTCCAGGTAACATCCTCGCATGCCGCCTGTCCACACAGAATTGATCGGTTCCAGATCTCCGTCCGGTAAAATACGGAAGGACTGTACACCTTCATCTGCAATAGAATAAAGAAATTTTCCGCTGGTAGATACGATCACATCCGATGGATTGTTGATCGGAACCACCTTACGTTCTATCATTTTTCCTTTTTCGGCATCCACATCAAAAATATGAATTCCCACACTGCTTCCATGTGTGTAAGTACCGACATATGCCACATAACGATCTTTTGCCATGACTATTCCTCCTCTTTCCTACGCAATATGTCATAAAGTTCTGCTGCATGGTTGTCCTGCTCCGAAACATCTGCCCCGGAAAGAGCACCATTTTCTGCCGCCGCAAGTTCACTATATAAAACCTGCTTCGGATGCCGCGCAGATTGCATCTCCTGCCCTTATCCGCCCACGCTCCTGCGGACACCTCCCGGCACGTTTCTGCC
>ENA-OQKO01001262-OQKO01001262.1-human-gut-metagenome-genome-assembly--contig:-NODE-1262-length-16094-cov-4.323605_pt1 | contig 16094 bp, 14 predicted proteins | sample MGYA00242777_ERZ504796 | MGnify/ENA primary metagenome ERZ504796 (study PRJEB26092, sample SAMD00036404) | human gut metagenome | host: Homo sapiens | study: EMG produced TPA metagenomics assembly of... | reverse complement strand
CCTCGTTTCAGGTGTGGATATCTGGCTGAACACTCCGACACGTCCGCTCGAAGCATCCGGTACTTCCGGCGAGAAGGCGTTGATGAACGGTGTTGTAAACTTCTCCGTACTCGACGGCTGGTGGCTGGAGGGCTATCGCGAAGGTGCCGGTTGGGCATTGACCGAAAAGCGTACTTACCAGAATCAGGAACATCAGGACCAACTCGATGCCGCTACTATCTACAGCATTCTTGAGCAGGAAATTCTGCCGTTGTTCTATGCACGTAACAAGAAGGGATATTCGGAAGGTTGGGTGAAGACTATCAAGAACTCCATCGCACAGATTGCTCCCCACTATACAATGAAGCGCCAGTTGGATGACTATTACGATAAGTTCTACATCAAGGAAGCCAAACGTTTCAAGATGCTGGCTGCCGACGGTTATGCCAAGGCTAAGGAAATAGCTGCCTGGAAGGAAGAAGTTGCCGAAAAATGGGACAGCATTGAAGTGGTGTCTTGCGAAAAGACTGAAGACCTGGTGAAAGGCTCCATCGAGAGCGGTAAGGAATACACCATTACTTACGTTATCGACGAGAAGGGCTTGAACGATGCTATCGGTCTGGAACTGGTGACTACTTATACGGCTCAGGATGGCAAACAGCACGTTTACTCCGTAGAACCGTTCAATGTAGTGAAGAAAGAAGGTAACCTTTATACTTTCCAAGCTAAGCACAAGATGGAAAATGCGGGTAGCTTCAAGGTTTCTTACCGTATGTTCCCGAAGAATGCAGACCTGCCTCACCGTCAAGACTTCTGCTACGTTCGCTGGTTCGTATAAGAGCATAAAAAACAGATAATGTGTTTGCGATATGGCAGAACACATTGTCTGTTCAGATGAAAGATATCATCTGCATGATGCAGGCAGACCATCCGTTTACTTTAAACGGATGGTCTGTTTCTTTTCTAGAGCTTGCTTTTTATTTCGGCTGTCCAGGCGTCAATGCGTTCGGCGGTTTTGTCACTCTCGTTCACTTCGTCGAGGGGAAGTCCTACGAATGCACCGTCTACCACGGCGATGGAAGAGGAGAAGGAATACCCGTCCGTGCTGACTTTGTTGCCCAAGAAGGTACACCCGCTATCCTTTAAGTCCTCATAGAGTACTCCGATGCCGTCGCAGAATGTGTCGCAGTAGGATTCGGAGTCGCCGCAACCGAATAGGGCTACGAGCTTCATGGAAAGGTCGGTGCTCTTCAGTACCTTTACGCCGTCATACCAGTCGTCCTGCAGTTCGCCGTCTCCCCAAGTGGAGGTACCTAGAACCAGCACTTCATACTCCTTGATTTTATCGGCGGTCATCTTGTCAACACTATGTACGTCGGTGGAGGAAACTCCCAACTTTTCGGCTATCTGGTTAGCCAACGCTTCGCAGGTTCCGGTACTGGAACCATAAAAAACACCAGTCTTTTTCATTGTAAATAAAGTGATTAAATTGTTTGCTGCAAAGTAAAGGCTTTGCCGGAGAACGTGAAATACCTACATGTAGGGCTTTGGGTGTTGTGCCACTCCCCATTTCGTGTTAGCTTGTTGCGTGGTCTATAGAGGTCGTGGCTACCTACTAATTGGGATGGCAGACTCTCTTTTTGATGAAAAGTAGGTATTGCCGGATTGTTAAAAATGAAGGACATTTGTACCGGTAATAATAGACAAGTGTTTATGGTTAGATTCGTACATTCCACTCATTCGCAATTCCATCCTTCCGTGGCTGGTAAGTGGCTGGTGTGGGGGACTTTGATGATGCTTCTTGCGGGGGTGGCTATCATTGTTTTTTCGGTATTCTCGCATGATGCACTCGATGCGTGCTGTAATTGCATAATCTGTACTTTCAACCGTGTCCCGAAGGAAGGGGAATATTTGTATAACCGCTACCTGCCGGTCATCAGCATGGTGTGGGTGGCGTTTCTGATACTTTTGGTATATGTGGTCCGCTATTGCATGAACAAGAGGAGGTAGCCGGGTGTTCTATAGGTAAAACTGAAAGGAGACTATATGAAAAAGATTGTTTTGCTTCGCCACGGCGAGAGTGCATGGAATAAGGAAAACCGCTTCACGGGGTGGACGGATGTTGATTTGACAGAGAAAGGCGTTGCTGAAGCTGTAAGGGCGGGTGAGCTGCTGGCAGAAAAGGGATTCCGCTTCAAGAAGGCGTATACTTCCTATCTGAAGCGTGCCGTGAAGACACTGGATTGTGTGCTGGACCGCCTCGACCAGGACTGGATTCCGGTGGAGAAATCGTGGAGGTTGAATGAGAAACACTACGGCCAGTTGCAAGGGCTGAACAAGGCAGAGACGGCTGCCAAGTACGGTGACGAGCAGGTGTTGGTATGGCGCCGGAGCTTTGATGTGGCTCCGCATGCATTGGCCGAGGATGACCCGCGTAATCCGCGTTTTGAGGACCGTTATCAAGAAGTGCCCGATGCCGAACTGCCCCGTACGGAGTCGTTGAAAGATACGATTGAGCGTATCATGCCTTACTGGAAGTGTATCATCTTCCCGAATCTGAAGACGGCCGACGAATTGCTGGTAGTGGCTCATGGCAATAGCCTGCGGGGTATTATCAAGTATCTGAAGCATATTTCGGACGATGAAATTGTGCATCTGAACCTGCCTACGGCGGTGCCCTACGTTTTTGAGTTTGATGATGAGCTGAACTTGACGGAAGACTATTTCTTGGGTAACCCTGAGGAGATAAAGAAATTAATGGAGGCTGTGGCCAATCAAGGAAAGAAGAAATGATTTTGGTGCGCGGAAGCGCTCTATTTCTTTATCCTTTCATTCCATGAAGCAGCGTCATGCTGAGCAGTACCCCGACCACTATGCAGATGAGGATAAGGAAACAGTTCATGAGCCGTGCGCCCAGCTTGGTTTCCTTGTGTAAGTTCTGTTCAAAGTAGTTCTTGAAGAACAGATAGATGGCAGGTACGGTGGCGCTTGCCAGCAGGAGGTCTTCGGGAATCTTGTAGATGTAGACTTTGGAAAAGGCGATGAGCGCCCAGTGGCAAAGGAACAGAATGACGAGCAGGTTGACCCTGCGCGAGAAAGCCAGCAGTAGCCCGATGGTGAAAACTGCTACCGAGCAGGGCATTACGGTGGTGGTCATCATGGGAAATTCCATTCCGCGTGCCCACGAAAGGAGCGGGTAGAGGAAAGGCATTGCATAGAGTACCCCCACCAGTACTTTGTATTTCGGGTTGCGCTCGAACGGAGTGTAGTCGGTAAACAAATCCCATAGCCACAATAGTGCAATCACTCCCCAGAAGATGGCGAGTATATAGTGGTGTCCGCGCGCTCCGCAATACATCATGTAGTACACGACGGATATCCACCCGTTCAGAAATACCATGTAGATTTTCATGGAGCGTTTTGCCCATAAGGTCGGTTTCCGGTAGAGCTGCGTGGTGAGCAGGATACCTGCTGCGGTGATGAGGAGCTGTGTCCACCAGGTGGCCTCGTTGTATTGTGCGATAGTATTCCAGAATATTTCCATTTGTGTCCATTAAAAAAACGGCTGCAAAGGTAGAGTTTTCTGCCGAAAGAATGAAATCGTTTTCTACATTTTGCCTATCTTTGTGCCTCCAAAAAAATAGGTAAAAAGATTCATGGATAAGACTTTGACTGAACAAGAGATTGCCCTGCTGCGCAGGAAACTCGATTTATTGCTTCGTACCGGACAGCTGCTGGTGGAGAGTGCGGCTGATACAAACCGTGTTGTTCGTAACCTGAACCGTGTTGCCGCCTATCTGGGGCTGCCGGAAGAAAAGCTCCACATCGACGTAAGTTATACCATGCTGGTGGTGAATGTGAGCGACGGCCTGCATTCGTTCTACAAATTCCAGAAGTGCGAGAAGCATGGCATCAACATGACAGCCATTTCCGAAATCAGCAAACTGTCCTGGCGGGCCATTGAGAATGACTACTCCCTCGACCAGTATGAGGAGGAACTGGAAAGAATCAAAAACAAGAAGCGGAACTATGTGCCATACGTTGTTGCCATCGGTGCCGGCTTTGCCTGCGGAGGTTTCTGCAAGCTGTTCGGTGGTGACTGGATGGCGTTTCTGTTTACTTCCATCTGCGCTTTTGCCGGTTTTCGTGTCCGTGTCCGTTGTATGGAGTTCGGCATCAATCACTATATGAGTATTGCCATTGCCGCATTGATTTCGACCTGCTTGGCCTATGTGTCTTCTTTTGCCGGACTCTCGGAAACTCCCTATCATCCGTTGTTGGCGTGTGCACTGTTCATTGTTCCGGGTGTGCCGTTGATAAACTTTGTGGATGATATGATTGACAATTATATCCAGGTGGGCATTGTCCGGGCTGTGAATACGGTGCTGATGGTCTGTGCAATGGCCTTCGGCATTGTGATAGCCATGCGTCTGCTGACGGTGGAGGATGTTGTGATTGACAAGAAGTTTAGCGAATTGAGTATGGTGCCTCATGATAGTTATCTGGTGTATGCCATTGCGGCGGCGATAGCTGCCATGGGATTTTCCATGATATTCAATATACAGCGGCGCTTGTTGTGGGTTGTTGCGGTGGGCGGTATCATCGCCGTTTGTACGCGTAACTTTGTCAATTTCGAGCTGGGTTACGGACCGGTGATAGGTTCGTTCATGGGCAGCATGGTTGTCAGCCTGATAGCCGTGAAGGCAGTGCATTGGTTCCATGTTCCCAATCACGTCTTGACGATTCCTTCCGTCATCCCGATGATTCCGGGAGTGTTGATGTATCGTTCGCTTTTCGGGCTTATCAATATGCACGGTGTGGTAGGCGAGGTGACGGCGGTTGTTTCCAACGGCATCACGGCTTCACTGATTATTCTCTGCATAGCGCTGGGGGTAGCGGTGCCCAATATTTTTGCCCGCCGGTATATCGCCAAGGATAGGCAGCGCTTTCTTCAGGAGGAGCTGCAGAAGCGCAGGGAAAGAGGGAAATTTATAGAATGGTGATGTAGGTATCCCGTCATTCGGAGCGAAGCGAAGAATGACGGGATACTTTTTTAAATGCCCTTTTGGGGATTATAGTGGTAAATTACGGTTTCCCCCTTTTGCAGGGATGTCTGTACGTCAATCAGACGCTGGTTGCGGCTTCCCCGGAAATAGAGTTCCTCATCCCTCAGTTCTTTCTTGAATTTGCCGTCCACCAGTACGTCGATGTACTTCAGCAGTTGGGCTTGGCGCGGGTTGCGCAGTAGTTTTTCAAAAGTATAGCCCGTATAGCACCAGATGTTTTTCCGGCTCCGCTCCTTGATGGCATGTGCCAGTTGGGTGAATCCTTCCGGCTGGAACATCGGGTCTCCACCACTGAAGGTGACGTCTGCAAAGTTGTCGGCAAGGACTTTTTCCAGAATCTCTTCCGTACTCATCCAGTGCCCGCGGTTGATGTCCCACGACTCCGGATTGTGGCAACCGGGACAACCGTTGGGGCATCCGGCAGCATAAATGGCGGTCCGGAAGCCCGGACCGTCTACTGTGGTATCTTCTAAAATGTCGAGAATAGAAAGCATGAGTAGGGAATTAATAATTAAAAATTAAAAATTAAACATCGCAGGTAGGAAGCTGAACATTAATCATTAAAAATTAAACGTCAACCATTAAAAATGAAGCTCCGCTTTGCACTGCGCAGCCCTTTAATTTTTAATTATGAACGACCCTGTCGTTCAACTCTGCCAGCTTGGCATTGTTCCAGCGGTCGGTTGTCCCCACCAGGTAGCCGGTGATGCGTTGCAGCTTGTCGATATGCTTGCTGCCGCACTTCGGGCATTCTTCCAGGTTTGGGGTGGAGTTTTCGTGGCCGCACTCCAGACAGCGGTTACGGTTGTGGTTTACCGAACCGTAGCCGATGTTGTATTGGTCCATCATGTCCACTACACGCATAATGACTTCCGGATTGTGGGTGGCGTCACCGTCTATCTCCACATAGAAGATGTGTCCGCCGCGGGTCAGCTCATGATAAGGAGCCTCCACTTCCGCTTTGTGGCGGGCGCTGCATTTGTAGTATACGGGCACGTGGTTGGAGTTGGTGTAGTAGTCACGGTCCGTAATGCCCGGCAGCGTGCCGAACTTCTTACGGTCGATGCGGGTGAACTTGCCCGACAGCCCTTCGGCAGGAGTGGCAAGCACGCTGTAGTTGTGCTGGTATTGCTCCGAGAACTGGTTGGCACGGTCGCGCATATAGGTCACGATTTTCAGTCCCAGCTCCTGGGCTTCGCCAGATTCGCCGTGATGTTTTCCGAGCAATGCCACGAGACATTCTGCCAATCCGATGAAACCGATTCCCAGTGTTCCCTGGTTGATGACGGAAGCAATCGTATCGTTCGGTTTCAGCTTCTCGCTGCCTATCCACAAGGCAGACATCAGTAGCGGGAACTGCTTGGCGAAGGCGGTCTTTTGAAACTCCATGCGCTCGTGCAGCTGGCGTGCGGTCACTTCGAGCATACTATCCAGCTTGGCAAAGAACCGGGCGATGCGCTGTTCCTTGTCTTCGATGTTCATGCACTCAATGCCCAGACGGACGATGTTGATGGTAGAGAAAGAGATGTTGCCGCGTCCGATGGAGGTCTTCGGTCCGAAACGGTTTTCGAATACACGGGTACGGCATCCCATGGTAGCAACTTCATGCTGGTAGCGTTTCGGGTCATCGGCTTTCCAGTCCTCGCTTTGGTTGAAGGTGGCGTCCAGGTTCAGGAAGTTCGGGAAGAAACGCCGTGCCGTCACCTTGCAGGCCAGTTGGTAGAGGTCGTAGTTGCGGTCTTCAGGCAGGTAGCTCACACCCCGTTTCTTTTTCCATATCTGGATGGGGAAGATGGCGGTTTCTCCGTTTCCTACCCCCTGATAGGTGCTTTTCAGCAGCTCGCGGATGATGCAGCGCCCCTCGGCAGAGGTGTCTGTGCCGTAGTTGATGGAGCTGAACACCACTTGGTTGCCGCCGCGTGAGTGGATGGTGTTCATGTTATGGATAAACGCCTCCATGGACTGGTGCACGCGCGATACGGTCTTGTTGACAGCATGCTGCACGATGCGGTCCTCGTCCGTCAGTCCGTCCAACGGCTGTAGCAGATAGTCGGCCAGTTCCTTCTGATAGAGATGGGAATAGTCTTTTCCATTCAGTTCTTCCAGGTTCTTGACTTCCTCGATGAAGCTGTTGCGCACGTAGGGGGCAAGGTAGAAATCGAATGCAGGGATGGCTTGTCCGCCGTGCATCTCGTTCTGGGCTGTTTCCAGCGAGATACATCCCAGGATACTGGCAGTCTCGATGCGTTTGGCCGGGCGCGATTCGCCGTGTCCGGCAGAGAAGCCGTATTTCAGAATATGGTCCAGCGGATGTTGCACGCATGTCAGGCTCTTGGTGGGATAATAATCCTTGTCATGGATGTGCAGATAGTTCTGGGTGACGGCATCCAGAACTTCTTCACTCAGCAGATAGTCGTCCACAAAAGGCTTGGTGGTTTCGCTGGCAAATTTCATCATCATGCCTGCCGGGGTATCAGCATTCATATTGGCATTTTCGCGTGTGATGTCGTTGGACTTGATGTTGATAATCTCCAGGAACATGTCGCGCGTCTTTGCCTTGCGGGCAATGCTTCGCTGGTTGCGGTAGGCGATGTATTTTTGGGCAACGTCCTTACGGCTGCTCTTCATCAGCTCCACTTCCACCAAATCCTGGATGGCTTCCACCGTCATCTGCGAATCCCCCTTGAAAGAGATGCGGTCCGTAATCTGGTGTATCAGTTGCAGGTCTTCACCTTTATCTGTATGCAACATGGCTTTCCGGATGGCGGTGGCTATTTTTTCTTCGTTGAATCCGACGACGCGCCCGTCGCGCTTGAGTACTGTCTGTATCATAACCTTTTATACTTAAATGTGACTATCTATTTAGTTTAAATGCGGAAACAAAGGTATTATAGTTATTGATAGGTTTTACTTTTTGGGAAACTTTTTGTGATTTAAAAAGTGTTAATCGTTTGATAATTAGTGGTATTTTATTTGTAAATGGAAAACTTTGAATAAAAATTACTTTTTAAAGTTGTTCGTTATAGGCTGTTGTTGTATACTTGAGCATTCTCTGAATTTTCAAGTGTCAAATGAAGATAAATCTTTGGAGCGGATTGTGGATTTTCGGATTCTTTAGTTATATTTGTAACGAATTGGTTTATTTAAGGTTCTCAATCCTTGATAATGTCTCTTGTTACCGTTCAATTGTATTGCTTTATTGCCCGTGGCATAGGGGCTGAAGTATCATTATTTTAATAATCAAAGAAAGGATGAATATGGCAAATGTATTTCCTCCGTTTAAAATAGACATCGCTGGAGCTTTTTGCGTACCTCATGCATTGAAGGATGCCCGCGAGCAATATCAGAACGGACAAGTGAGCCGGCAGGCTTTGCAGGCGGTTGAAGATGCGTCAGTGCGCAATCTTGTGGAACGGCTGGAACAGGGAGGCATGAAGGTGGTTTCCGACGGTGGTTTCCGAAGTCGTGATTTTTTGGAAAGCTGGGAGGGTATCCGTTCCAAAGACGGCCAGTTTTTCTCCGAAGGTTCTCCTTTGGAGGTTACGGAACGGCTCGGCTTGCTCCGGCATCCGGTTCTGGAAGAATTTGCATTTCTTGATTCCATTGCGGGTGGGGAGGTGATGAAGAAACAGCATATCCCCTCGCCGGCAGAACTCTTGACCCAGATTATTCAACGCGTGGAGCGGACTCAGATAGAAACCGTTTATTCCGACATTCGGCTTTTGACGGATGATATTGCTTCCTGCTACAAACTTTTGCTTACCCAACTCTATGATGCCGGTTGTCGCTACGTCCAGTTCGACGGGGTGCATTCGGTGATAATGGAAGATACCGTTCGGCTGAATAACCGTGTTTTGCGCGAGCGTCCTGCAGGGATGTATGTTGCATTCCATGCACCTACGGATATGTTGGTGCAGCTGCATGGGGCCGATGCCTATTTCTTGAATTACGACTGTGGCGCGTGCGACCGCAACCGTCTGCTCTGGTTTATACACGAGAAAGAGGCGGTATTCGGTTTCGTGCTGTCCCATTATCCCCAGGAAGACGAACTGGATGAATTGCAGGCGAAGACCGAGAGCGTGTTGAACTATATCCCCTTGAAACGTTTCACTTTGTGCCTGCCGGATGCGAATGCGCTTCTTTCCCCTTCGGAGGCCGATGAGGAAAAGCAGTGGGAAACCGTACGGTTGGGTATGGAAATGGCGGCACGCATCTTCTCTTGAAAATGCCGCACTTCATCATCCCGAATGCCGCACTTCATTGACCGAAATGCAACATTTTATCAATTGAAATGCCACACTTCGCAAGGCGCAATCAATAGCATTTGCCTTTGCGAAGTGTGGCATTCTTCTTTAGCTTCCGGTGTGTCCGGCTTTATTATTTAACAGCTTCAGCTATCTTTTCCTGAAGTTCGTCACCGTGCAATCCGCGTGCAAGGATAGTTCCTTCACCGTCAATCAACACAGTGTGGGGGATGCTGCTTACGGCATAAAGCTGTGCGCCTTCGCAGTTCCAGTATTTCAGGTCGGACATTTGCGGCCAAGTGATGTTCAGCTTCTTGATGGCTTCTTTCCATGCGTCAGCACTCTGGTCCAGGGATACGCCTACAATCTCGAAGTTCTTGTTCTTGTATTTGGCGTAAGCTTCCACCAGGTTGGGCATCTCGCGACGGCAGGGGCCGCACCAGCTTGCCCAGAAGTCAACAAGGACAACTTTGCCCTTGCCTACGTAGTCGGATAGTTTTACCGTTTTTCCTTCCGGCGTCTGCATCTCGAAGTCTGTGAACTTCTGGCCTACGGCAGTGGCTTTCATTTTCTCAACGTTGTTCTTTATCTTGACGATGGCTTCGTCGTTGTCGTAAGCTGCGGGGATTTGGGGCATCAGCGGGTTGAGGTCTGCCACATCCATGTAGTAATAGTTCTGCTTCAGCAGGAGTACACCCACCGGGTTGGTGATGTTCTTTTTGATGCCGGCTTTGATGGCAGATATCATGCTGTTTTCCAGATTTTCCATCTCTTTGCCTTTGGTTTCACGCTGTTCGTCGGTCAGTGTGGTGTCCGACATGGATTCGTAGATGCTCATCATCTGTTTGTTCAGACCGTTGATTTGGGCTCTGATTTCCTGGTAGGCATCATTGTTGGCAGTACCGGTGGCAGAGTTGTTTTCCTGCGACAAGTTGATTATAATCTTGCCGTTTTCCAGGAAGAAGTCGATGGCTGCGCCGTCTTTTCCTTCGGCTTTGTAAGAGATGTAGCGGTTGACAGCAGTATCTTGTGTGCCCTTGAAGGTAAATGTTCCACCTTTGATGACAGCAGAATCCAATTTGACGAATTGGCGTCCTTCCACGGTTTCCAGATATACGGTGTCGCCGTCGGCTGCACCCTCTACAGTTCCGGTTACGGTGTAACCGTTGTTTCCACTGTTACAAGCCGTAAACACAGCGGCTACAGCGAGCAGATAAGTAAACTTTTTCATTGCTTGTTTTTTTAATGAATGATTATAGCTGCAAATATAGTAATAAAAAATCCCCTCCGATATGAACCGGAGAGGATTTTTATAGTTTTAATCCCATTTTTAGCGATAATGCTGTGCTTACTATTATTCGGCAGCAGTTTCTTCAGCAGCAGGGGTTTCTTCTGCAGGAGCCTCTTCAGCCGATGCTTCAGCAGCAGCTTTTGCGGCAGCTTCAGCAGCTTTCTTTTCTGCCAATGCTTTTGCTTTTTCTTCGTTTACTTTCTTTTCTGCTTCCAGACGTGCCTTTGCTTCAGCTTTCTTAGCTTCGTCTTCCTTAGCCTTCAGAGCAGCCAAACCGCTTTGTTTGTTGTTCTTCCAAGCTTCGAACTTAGCGTCAGCTTCCGCTTCGCCAAATGCGCCTTTTGCTACACCGCCCAGCAAGTGCTTTTTCATGTAAACACCTTCGCGAGAGAGGATGTTACGAACTGTGTCAGTAGGTTGTGCACCCTTCAACACCCAGTCAAGTGCGCGGTCGAACTTCAAATCTACTGTGGCAGGATTGGTGTTAGGGTTGTAAGTACCAATCTTCTCAATAAATTTACCATCACGTGGTGCTCTTACGTCTGCAATTACGATAGAGTAGAAAGCATAGCTTTTACGTCCATGTCTCTGCAATCTGATTTTTGTTGCCATTTAAATAAATGTTTTTAGTTAATGATTTGAATTATGCTGCTATCTCGTAACAGCGGGCGCAAAGATACGCTTTTTCTTTTGATTGACAAAGAGTTTGCCTGATATTTTCATTATCGTGCGCATAAATGCGCTTCTGTGTGAAAGACGGATGTAATTGTGTCCTGTTCTTTAAAATGTCTCCCTGGCGTGCCCGGCTGTAATCTGCTTAAATTTCACTTTTTCAACAAATTAACCCTATAGGTGTTATCCTCTTATTTGTCCCCCTCTCATTTTTCCCGATTTCATTGTTTCCACGTAATTTTGCCTTATCCGACAAACGATAACATATCAGGAACAAACAGACCTATGTTGTCTTTGCCGGCAGACGAAAACTTTTAATACTAACACTAAAAACAGATTTGTAACAATGAAGAAAATTACAGCAATTTCAGTTGTTTCCCTGCTTTTACTCGCTTCCTGCGGCGGCAAGGGAAAGGATGCCGCTTCCATGGATTATGGATTGGAAGAAGCAAACGAGGTAATATCCTATTACAACACAAGCATCGACATCACCAAGAAAATGGTGGACATGGGAGAGATCTCCAAGATTATCGATTATATGCAGAAAAACGGTAAGACTCTTGTAGCGCCTGTTGTTATCCGCACGCCGGTTTCTGCAACAGACACGACTGCTTTATTGAACCCCGGCGATTGCTTCCCGTCCTCGGCTGCCGACAGTCTGAAGATGTACTACCGTCGTTTCTTCGATGTGTCCAAGCGTCTGTATGCCAATTATGATGCTTACCGCGCCTACATCAAGGCCGAAGACTATAAGGACGACAACTATGCCAAAGGTAATGAAATCTGTAAGGAAGAGAAAGAGTTGGCAGAACAGATTCCCGGACTTCGCTCCCAAATCTATGCCCTGCTTACTCCCTATGCCGATAAAGCCGAAGAGGCCACACTGATGGATAATCCGCTGAAGGACCATATCCTTGCCGGAAAGGCTTTGATTTTTGAGATAGAGAAGACTTTGGAACTCTATTCGCCCGAAGCCAAGAAAGAAGATTTGCAGGCTGCTTACGATGCTGTCAACGCCAAGAAAGAGGCAGCTTCGAAGTTGGAGAAGAAAGCGGATTTCCAGAGTGAGATGTCGAACTACGATAATTTGCTGAAGTATGTGGACAAGTTCCTGGGAGAACTCCGCAAGCAACTGCGCGACGGAAAGTTCACCGAGGATGGTTATAATGATTTAGTATCCGAATATAATGACGTAATCAGCCGTTACAATAGTTTTATAAACTGATTGATGTTCGGAATACAGCCGATGTCCGGGAAGAACTATGAGTATCTTCCCGGATACCTTATCAATATGGCGAGTATGGCGCAGGCTCCCATGCAGAACGGGTAGTACCGATTGCCTATGATGCTGAGCGGCGAGATGCCCGCCAGTCCTGCGGCTATCAGCATTTGTGCGCCGTAAGGGATAATGCCCTGAATGAGACAGGAAAATGTATCCAGTATGCTTGCTGTTTTCCGGCGGTCCAGGTGAAAGCGTTTGGCTATGTCTTTGGCGATGGGACCGGTGGTGATGATGGCAATGGTGTTGTTGGCGGTGCAGAGATTGGCGATGCTGACCAGGGCGGCGATGCTGAATTCGGCTCCCCGCTTGCCGCTGACGTGGCGGGTCAGCCGGGAGATGATGAAGTCGATGCCGCCGTTGTAGCGGATGGTTTCGAGCATGCCTCCGGCCAGCAGGGTGATGATGATGAGCTCGCCCATGCCGGTGATGCCCGTTCCCATGGCTCCGAACCAGTCGAAGAAGGCGGTGCCGGTATAGATACCGATAATTCCGGTAGAGAGGATGCCCAGCAGCAGTACCAGCATGACGTTGACGCCTGCTACGGCCGTACCCAGTACGATGAGGTAGGGGATTACCTTTATCCACTCGATGGTCTGTACTTGTGGTGGGGCAGAGACGGACAGTCCTTGAAAGATATAGATGCCCAGTATGATAAGTGCTGCCGGTACCACAATCATAAAGTTGACACGGAACTTGTCCCTCATCACGCAGTCCTGCGTCTTGGTCGATGCAATGGTGGTGTCGGATATGAAGGAAAGATTGTCTCCGAAGAACGAGCCTCCCACCACGATGGCAACCATGTAGGGCAGGTCGATGCCTGTCTTTTCCGCCAGCCCCACGGCTACGGGAGTCAGTGCGACGATAGTTCCTACGCTTGTTCCTATCGAGAGGGAGATGAAGCAGGCGGCGATGAAGATGCCCGCCAGCAGCAGGTTGTCCGGCAGTATATGCAGGGTCAGATTTACGGTCGCATCAATGGCGCCCATCTGCTTGGCGCTTTGGGCGAATGCTCCTGCAAGGATGAATATCCATACCATCAGCATGATGTTCTTGTTACTGGCGCCCACGGAAAACTGGTAGATGCGCTGTTCCAGATTCAGGCCGCGCGTGATGGCGATGGCATAGCAGGACGAGGCGAGGAAGGCTACCGTGATGGGGACTTTATAGAAGTCGTTCACCAGGAGCGAAGTCACCAGATAGAGGCAAAGGAACACCGCCAACGGGCTGAGTGCCCACCAGCCGCTTTGGGTTTTAGGGGTTGTATCGGTTGTTGCTGACATAGTTGTATTGTTTGGTTGAGATTAATGGTTCACCACAGATTTCTACCTTTCAATCAATTCCATGTTAATCGGGGTAATCTGTGGTGAAATCAATTCCGCCGCAAAGGTAACAAAAACAAAGGGCGGCACAAAATGGTTTTGTCCCGCCCTCCATCTATCAGTCTTTAATTTTCAATTTACAAAGTTACTCCGGTCTTGAAGATGGCTATTTCCTTGTAGCCTTTCTTTTCGTTGTTCACGAATTCACCGCTTGCTACTTTGATGATATACTCGATGAAGCGTTCGCAGGTTTGCTTCATCGGTTCGTTCTCGACGATAACTCCGGCGTTGAAGTCTATCCAGCCCGGTTTGTTCTTTGCTAAAGTGGAGTTGGTGGAAATCTTCATGGTCGGCACATAGGTTCCGAAGGGTGTTCCGCGTCCTGTGGTGAACAGCACCATGTGGCATCCGCAAGAGGCAAGGGCAGTGGCGGCTACAAGGTCGTTTCCCGGAGCAGACAGCAGGTTCAGTCCCTTTACTTTCAGGCGTTCGCCATATGGAAGTACCCCTTCCACGTAGCTTGGGCCGCATTTCTGGGTTCATCCCAAGGCCTTGTCCTCCAATGTAGAGGTGCCACCTGCCTTATTTCCCGGAGATGGGTTTTCGCCTACCGGTTCGCCATGTGAGAGGAAATATTCCTTGAAGTCATTAATCAGCTTCACCGTGTCCTCAAACAACTCTTTGGTGCGGCAGCGGTTCATCAGAATGGTTTCTGCACCGAACATTTCCGGTACTTCCGTCAGTACGCTGGTGCCGCCTTGTGCTACCAGGAAGTCGGAGAACATGCCCAGTAGCGGATTGGCGGTGATGCCGGAGAAACCGTCCGAACCGCCACACTTCAAGCCTACGCGCAATTCACTTAAGGGAATATCCTCGCGCTGGTCCTGGATGACTTTGGCATAAAGTTCGCGCAGCAGCTCCATGCCTTCTTCGTATTCATCACCCACTTTCTGGGTCACCATAAACTTTACGCGATCCCGGTCATAGTCTCCCAGAAACTCGCAGAATACATCTGGCTGGTTATTCTCACATCCCAGGCCTACCACGAGTACGGCTCCCGCATTGGGATGCAGCACCATGTCGCGGAGGATTTTCTTTGTATTCTCGTGGTCGTCACCCAACTGGGAGCAGCCGTAATTATGGGGATAAGCCATGATAGCATCCACGCCCTTTCCGCCCGTTTCGCGGCGCAGGCCTTCGGCAAGTTGGTTGATGATTCCGTTTACACAGCCCACTGTCGGAATAATCCATATCTCATTGCGCACGCCTACATCTCCGTTTTTGCGTTTGTACCCTCTAAAGGTCAGGTTTGGCGCGCCAGTATTGAGGTTTAGGACCGTAGTATTGAGGTCTACATTGACGGGGTTGTATGTGTATTCCAGCAACCCGGACAAGTTGGTCTTGATATTGTTTTCATTCATCCAGTCTCCCTGCTTCTGCGCTTTCCGGGCATGGCCGATGGGGTATCCGTATTTAATGACGTTTTCGCCTTCCTCAAAGTCTTTCAGTGCAAATTTGTGTCCGGCAGGAACATCCTCATTCAAGGTGATTTCCTTTCCGTCCACCGTGAGTTTTTCACCAGCCGGAAGTGCTGTGATAGCCACTGCAACATTGTCGGAAGGATTGATTTTCAGGTACTTTGCCTCCATTTTTTAAATTCCCCATTTACCATCTACAATGTACAATTTGGCTGCGCTGCACTAGTATTAGTCCCCTTCCGCATGCCCGAATTGTACATTGTAGATGGTACATTGTACATGCAACTATTTATTGTAATAAAACTCTATATTCTCCTTCGTTAGCAAGTCAATTGGCATGAAGTTTTCCCTTGTGATTTCCTTCTTCAGAATCAGGTATTCGCACAAGGCCTTGATGCCGTCGAATCCTTGCAGGGTGGGCTGTTGTGCTATGAGGAAGAAGATGCTTCCTTGTTTCAGACAGTCTACATTGCGTTGCAGCAGGTCATAGCCCATCAGGTTGAAGTTTTTTTTCTGCTTCTTCAGCAGGTATTCCCCGATGATGTATGCTTTGGAGTTGAAGGTGATTCCGTTCTTTACGGTAGGATGCTCTTGGAAGAACTCGTCTAGCATCAGTGTGTCCTCGCTGTCGCGCTTGGCATGCAGGTCCAGTTCCCAGATGCGGCAGGCGGGATGATGCTTCTGCATGTATTCGCGGAAACCTATTTCGCGGCGTTCCTGCTGGTTCGACCCAACGATGCCTTCGTTTATTTTGCGGAAGATG
>ENA-OQKO01001259-OQKO01001259.1-human-gut-metagenome-genome-assembly--contig:-NODE-1259-length-16163-cov-2.362310_pt1 | contig 16163 bp, 18 predicted proteins | sample MGYA00242777_ERZ504796 | MGnify/ENA primary metagenome ERZ504796 (study PRJEB26092, sample SAMD00036404) | human gut metagenome | host: Homo sapiens | study: EMG produced TPA metagenomics assembly of... | reverse complement strand
CCGGTGAATCTCATCAATAAATAAGATATCACCTGGCTCCAAGTCATTGAGTATAGCAACTAAAGCACCAGCCTTTTCAATTGCTGGCCCAGACGTCTGCTTTAAATTGACGCCCATCTCATTAGCTATCACAAAAGCCATAGTTGTTTTCCCCAAACCTGGAGGACCAAACAAAAGAGTATGATCTAGGGCTTCATCACGAAGTTTAGCTGCCTCTATAAAAATCTTTAATTGGTCTTTAACCTTATCTTGACCAATGTATTCCTTAAAGTACTGTGGACGGAGGGTACGCTCAACATACTCTTCATCTCCTAGTAAATCATTATCTAATATTCTTGCCATAGGCTTATTTTAGCACAAAACAAAAAATGCAGTCAAAATTTGTCCATAAAAAAGAAGACAAGACTTGCCTTCTCTTTTAATTATTTCTTACCACCCTTAACTGGTGCCTTATCAGCTTTCTCTATAGCTTCTTTAATTGTCTTAGTATAGAGTTTAGCACCACGGTTAATTGAGTCGCTATCGGATCCAAAGTGAACCCCATCTGTACCATTCCAGATAGAAATATTTTCTTTAGCCACTTGATACCAGTCAGCAACCGTCACAAAGTCGTATTTCTTAGCCATCTCTAACTCATACTTACGTAACTGAATCAAAGATTGGGCCTCATTACCAGACTTACTACCATTATATGGTGTCACAAAGATAATATGGTGACCCTTAGGTAAATTCTTGATAATTTTATTAATAACGCCTTTATAGTCGTCAATTTCATTAACACCACCAGCAATGACAACATCCTTAGCAAGAGCATTACTATCCGCGTAATCTTTAAGCAAATCGTTGATTGTTGATAGGTTACGACTGACAACTGCATCTATAGCGACATTATCAATACTTGATTCCAGCTGATCTTTTGATCTAAGAGCTACGGAGTCCCCTAAAACTGTCACTCCCTTATTCACACCAAATGAAGTAGCCTGACTGTTTTCCGCATTGGTACGCGTTAATTTCATCTTAGTCTGAGCTTGCGACAAACCATTAGCTTCTAAATCTTTCTCGAAGTTTCCTACAGCTGGCGCAAAGAGAGAAATAAGCACTGTAATTAAAGTAAGACCACTAAAAACATAAAGCACAATATGTCGGTACGGCGTCAAGTCTAAATCTATTCTAAAGAGACTGGCCTTTCTTCCTGCAATAAATGGCTCTATTATATAGTAGGAAAGTGTCGCAAAAACAATTGACAGAATCGTTGTCAGAATGACCGCAATAATATTATTGGTCAATTGACTAAAGATAATATATAGCGGCCAGTGAAAAAGATAGACACTATAGCTGATTTCTGCCAGATAACTAATAAGAGCAGGCTCTGATTTTCCAGGCAATTTCTCATGGAGGACACGGGCAGAGTAAATCATAACAGCCGTGAACAAACTAGCCAAAACAAAACCAAATAGATAGGTGATGCGTTCCTCAAAATGAAGGACTAAGCCCAACAATACGAGCAAGGCAAAACTTCCTACCATATAAAGGACTGTCTTTTTCAGAGTCCAAAGGCGTATATTTTTCTTGAACCTAGCGGTCGTTTCATACACACCTGAAAGTGTCGCAAAGAGAGAACCTAGGAAGAATGGATAGGCATGGGTAATTGATGAGAAATATAAGCGAGAAAAACTATCAACAAAGAAAGCGCTAATAAACATTGATAGGAAGCTCACCATAAAGCAGGCAAGAGATACCATAAAGACTAGACTTCTAAATTGATTTTGATGTTTGACACGCTTAGCTAGGAACCAAAGCAAGGCACCCCAAAGAATATAATAGTGAACCTCAATAGCCAGACTCCATGTATGGAGGTAAATATGCTGGTTAAACTGGTTCTCGTAATTTCCTCCAGTCAGAATCTCATAATAGTTAGTTACAAAACCGATAACAGAGGTAATTTGACGTCCAATACCTGCAATAAAATCATTTCGAACCAAGAGTGCCAAAGGGGTACAGATAAGCACCATCAACACAAGTGGCGGTACTATCCGATAGAAGCGTCGTCGCATAAAACCAAGGTAATCAATGCGATGCGTCCGAGATACCTCATCAATCAAAAGTGCTGTAATCAAATACCCTGAGAAGGTAAAGAAGACATCAACACCGATGAAGCCCCCAGGAAGAATACTTGGGAAGAAATGATAAATCAGAACCAAAAAAAGTCCTGTCACACGAATATAAGAAAACCAGTTAATTCTCATCCTTTAAAAATCCCCTGTTTAAATTTTCCTTTGTAGGTAACCTTATTTTCAGTAGTCAATTTTCCTTGGCCATCGGCTTGGCCAGACTTGAACTCACCTTGATAAATCCAACCCTCATGAGATTTGAAGGTTCCTTGACCATTAAAGGAACCATTCTTAAATTCTCCTGTGTAGGTATCACCATTGTCATAGGTCAAAGTTCCTTGACCATTCAAACGGTGGTTCTGCATCTGACCTTTATAGGTAATCTTAGTCCCATCAATCTTGATAGAATGTTGCGTTTTTATAGTCACCAAAAACAAGGACAGGGCGCATAAAATAATAACCCCTACTGTGATACGCTCAAATTGATTTCGGTCAATATCAATATTTTTAAAATCAAAATCCTTTAGTTGTTTAAAATTCATTGTCTATCCTTAATCCACTGTAACCAGTCTCGACAACCTGCAGTTACCAATTTATATGTTTCTTCAAAGTCACCTGTGTACCATGGGTCCGGCACTCCACCAGGTCTGAAAAGCTTGATTTTATCGTCATAATGCCCTGCAGATATCTGTAGAAGATCCTCAACATTTGACTCATCCATTCCCACAACTAGATCAAAGAACTCAAAATCAGCCTGACTAATCTGCTGTGAGCCCTTGGAAGAGTCAAAAGAAATAGCATATTTCCTTAAAATCTTTTGGGTACCTTGATGAACTGGATTTCCATGCTCCCATGAAGATGTCGCGCGACTTTCGATATGCAAAGACTTTCCTTGGTCCAGCTCTTTCATCACAAATTCTGCCATTGGGCTACGACAAATATTCCCCAGACAAACAAATACAATCTTCTTCATTATTCACCTCTTGCCCAAAACTATTAAGAGATAAGCTCACTTATTTTCTTTGTCAAAATTACGAACACACTTTTAAATCATGAAAGTAGGTTCTCATTAATTTTCATTTAATCAATCCATATTATACCGAAAAACTAATCAAATAGAAAGGTTTCTTTCCTAATCATATCGAAAAATTAGTAACCTTTTTTAACAGTTGCAACATTCATATTAATCTATATGTTTAAGGCGTGAGAAAAGAGAACCTAGTTTCCTAGATTCTCCTTTTGTTGGCTTTAGATATTTGACCAAACACTTTCAAGAATGTTTGTTTGTTCACGTCCTGGTCCTACAGAGAAAGTAGAGATACGTACACCTACCAACTCACCAACACGTCGAACATAATTACGAGCATTTTCAGGAAGCTCATCTAAACTACGGCAACCTGTGATGTCTTCTTCCCAACCTGGCAATTCTTCATAGATTGGTTTACAGCGTTTCAATTGCTCAAGACTAGCTGGGTAGTAATCAATACGCTCACCATCAAGGTCGTAAGCTACACAAATTTTTACAGTGTCAAGACCTGAGAGAACATCGATACAGTTCAAGCTGAGGTTTGTGATACCTGATACACGACGGCTATGACGCATCACCACTGAGTCAAACCATCCTACACGACGTGGACGTCCAGTTGTTGTTCCATATTCATGACCAACTTCACGGATACGTTCACCCACTTCATCAAATAACTCAGTTGGGAAAGGACCATCACCAACACGACTCGTATAGGCCTTACATACACCAACGACCTTGTTGATTTTAGATGGCCAAACCCCAGAACCGATTGTACCACCACCCGCAACTGGGTTTGATGACGTTACAAATGGGTAAGTACCTTGGTCAATATCAAGCATAACCCCTTGAGCTCCTTCAAAGAGGACACGTTTACCTGCATCAAGAGCGTCGTTCAAGATAACAGATGTATCTGTGACGTATTGCTTAATTTGTTGTCCGTAAGCGTAGTATTCTTCAAAAATCTCATCGAATGATAATTCTTCAGCCTCATACATCTTACTGAAAAGACGGTTGTTCTCAGCTAAGTTTGTTTTCAAACGATCAGCAAAGATTTCTTTGTCCAAAAGGTCTGCAATACGGATACCTACACGCGCAGCCTTATCCATATAGGCAGGCCCAATACCTTTGTTAGTTGTACCAATCTTATTATCACCTTTAGCAGCTTCTTGCAGTTGATCAAGTTTAATATGGTACGGCAAGATAACGTGCGCACGGTCAGAAATACGAAGGCTCTCTGTTGACACACCTTCGGCATGAAGATATTCCAACTCTTTGACAAGTGATTTAGGATTGACCACTACACCGTTCCCGATAACAGAGATTTTCTCTGGGAAGAAAATACCTGATGGAATCAAGTGCAATTTAAATTTCTTACCATCGATAACAATCGTGTGACCTGCATTGTCTCCACCTTGATAACGTGCGATCACTTCGGCATCTTGACTTAGGAAATCTGTAATTTTCCCTTTACCTTCATCACCCCACTGGGTACCCACAACAACTACTGATGTCATATTATTTTGATAACGGACAGCTCCACCTTTACGAGGCTGTCCCCACCTTTCTTGAAAAACTTCACGGTGGGAATTTCACCCACAAGTTTCGCGTTACAGTTTATTATAGCAGAAAAAAGGCTATTTGTTCAACGTTGAAAGCGTTTCTTACAAAATATTCTGACAGTTATAGCTAAGATTGCAACTCATTATTTACAATCTCTTTTTTATCCTTACATCTTATATAGAACTACCAGCTATTTTATGACCAAATAATTCTACTAGCTATTTAACCTGCTTCATATAATGATTTAACTGCCTTTGATTCTTTAAAATAATTGTCTTGTCAGAATAATTTTTAACAACTGTATGATATTGCTCGACATATTTTTTGGAACGTCCGTCTAATAAAATCCATTTCACAAATGCAAAATCAAATTTTTCATTACAGCCTTCTGCCATGCTAGGACGTGTCTTTCCCCTATATGTTAAATAGCGCCTAAATGCCCGATAGAGACAATTAACTCTGTTAAAGTTGAAATAGACAATACAGTCAGCTTCCCTCATCCGTTCTTCATAAAGACAGGCCGAGTAATTCCCTTCAATAATCCAATCACGTTGTAGCATAAATGTTGATATATCGTCAGTCATTTCATCAACTGTTCGCTCTTGCCAATTTGATGTAAAATGAATTTTATCTAAATGAAGAACCTCACAATTGTAGTGTTGACCTAAAAAGTTTGCCAAAGTAGACTTTCCAGAGCCGCTATAGCCAATGATTGCAATTTTCAACACAGGTCTCCTTTTTCAATTCTGTTTCCTGACTAATATCATAACACAAAGCATATATCTTAGAAGGAATTATCATTTGGAACAACTCTCGTTTGGACAAACAAGCACGTAAAGTTCTGTTTAAAGTGAGTTCTTTCTTAGAAAAATAAAAAAAAAGACCTACAATCAAGTCTCTTTTCGCTATTAAACTGCCCCCTAAAGGGCTCGAACCTGTGACCCATGGATTAAGAGTCCACTGCTCTACCAACTGAGCTAAGGAGGCTGGATGCTGTATTGGTACCGATGATCCACCGTTTGTATTGAACCCGCGACGTAAAAAAGCAGGTGGGCGACTCGCTACTAACTTCAGTTGCTTCTGGGTGAGCCAGCCTGCACACTGTTAATAGACCTCTGTCTCCCGATAATACAAAAATTAGTCGGTCAACACTTATATGTGGATTCGTATACCACAGCAATTTCTATGTTTTTATAATACCACTTTTGAAAATTATTGCAAGAGGAAAAATCAATTTTTTGCAATCGTTTTCGTTGATTCCTCTCGTATTACCTAGATAACTTATCGATCCGTTCTTTATTAGCTCCAAGAGCTCTTTCATATTTCCCGGTTTCATTGGGTTGGAAATAATTCACACCTCTTAATTTATCCGGAAGATATTGTTGTTTGACCCACTTTTCAGGATAAGCATGGGGATACTTGTAATCTTGTGCATTGCCCAGTTCCTTGCTTCCAGCATAGTGTCCATATCTCAAATGACGAGGAATAGGTAAATTACCTGATTTTCTAAGGTCTGCCAAGGCAGCATCCATAGCCATATAAGCCGAATTCGACTTAGGAGATAAAGCTAAGTCAACAACTACATTGGCAATCAAAATTCGCGCCTCTGGGAAACCTACTTTCTGTGCAGCTTCCAAAGCTGTAACCGTGTGAACTTGCGCATCAGGATTAGCTAAACCAATATCCTCGTACGCAATCACAGTCAAGCGCCGTGCTAGACTAGGGAGATCTCCTGCTTCAACCAAACGTGCTGCATAGTGAAGACTGGCATTAACATCAGAGCCTCGAATAGATTTTTGCAAAGCAGAAAGCACATCATAGTGTCCATCACCGTCTTTATCCATGGTGATATAGCTACGTTGTAAACTATTTTCCACTGTATCTAAAGTAATATGGCGAAGCCCATCTTCTGAAGCTGGCGTCGACATGACAGCTAAATCTAAGGAATTATAAGCCGAACGTAAATCACCATTAGTAGCCGTAGCAATAAAATCTAGAGCATCCTCATCTAACTGGACATCAAAGTCAAAGCCACGCTCCTTGTCCTCTAGAACACCTAGGATAGCTTCCTTAATATCCTCGTTAGAGAGTGGTTCCAACTCAAATATTTGTACACGACTACGGATGGCTGGTGTGACAGAAAAAAACGGATTCTCCGTTGTAGCCCCAATCATGATAATATTGCCATTCTCTAAGAGTGGCAATAAAAAGTCTTGTTTAGCTTTATCCAAACGATGAATCTCATCTAGAAGCAGAACTAAGCCACCTGAAAATTTAGCCTCTTCCGCAATTTCCTGCAGGCGTTTCTTGCTATCAACAGTAGCATTAAAGGTTCTAAAAGCAAATTTTGTTGTTCCTGCAATAGCACTAGCTATTGAGGTCTTCCCGATTCCTGGTGGCCCGTAGAGAATCATTGACGACAGCATATTCGCTTCTACCATACGGCGAATAATTTTACCTTCACCAACCAAATGCTTCTGACCAATCACCTCTGAAATTGTACGTGGACGCATGCGTAGAGCAAGATTATCTGGCATCTTCTCTCCTTTTTTAACTGATTTTTTCTTATTATAATAAGCATATACTATTTTGTTATAAAAAGAAATTATAAATAGTTCTTGTCAAACCTAAATTCTTATGATAGAATGTTTTGGTATGTGGTGCTAGCACATCCGTAATAAATTCTACCTAGGAGGAAAACACGAAATGGCTAAAGTATGTTACTTTACAGGACGTAAAACTGTTTCTGGAAACAACCGTTCACACGCTATGAACAAAACTAAACGTGCCGTTAAACCTAACCTTCAAAAAGTTACTATCCTTGTTGATGGTAAACCTAAAAAAGTTTGGGCTTCAGCTCGTGCGCTTAAATCTGGTAAAGTTGAACGCGTTTAATCTTATTGGATATTAAGAGAGATGACTTCAGTCGTCTCTTTTTTTGTTCATCGTCTTTCCCTTTTGGCTATACTTATGTTATAATAAAGAACTAACAGATAATTCTTATAGAAAGAAGGGGTCAGTATGGGATTTACAGATGAAACTGTTCGTTTCAACCTAGACTACGGTAGCAAAGATGAAATCAGTAATACTTTGACAAATGTTTACCGTTCGTTGGCTGAGAAAGGTTATAATCCTATCAACCAAATCGTCGGTTATGTTCTGAGCGGTGACCCTGCTTATGTTCCGCGTTATAATGACGCCCGTAACCAGATTCGTAAATACGAACGTGATGAAATCGTTGAAGAACTCGTTCGCTATTATCTTAAAGGAAATGGAATTGACCTCTAATGCGAGTAATGGGACTTGATGTTGGCTCAAAAACAGTAGGAGTTGCGATTAGTGATCCCCTCGGTTTTACAGCCCAAGGCGTTGAAATTATCAAAATTGACGAGGAGGCTGAAGAGTTTGGTTTCGACCGACTAGGCGAGCTCGTTAAAGAATATAAGGTAGAAAAATTTGTTGTTGGTCTTCCTAAAAATATGAATAACACTGAAGGACCACGTGTTGAGGCAAGCAAAGCCTATGGTGACAAAATCAAGGAAATCTTTGGAATTCCTGTAGATTACCAAGACGAACGCTTGACAACTGTTCAAGCCGAGCGTATGTTGGTTGAACAAGCAGATGTCAGCCGTGGTAAACGTAAAAAAGTTATTGATAAATTAGCTGCCCAACTTATTCTACAAAACTACCTCGATCGAATGTTTTAAGAAAGTGTAATAGAGACCTAATAGTCAAGTGACAATCTAGTAAACTGACAAGCAAATATACTAGATTTCCTCACTATTCAGTGCTCTCTACAAAAAGGAGAACAATATGTCACACAATCACGACCACAACCATGATCATGAAGTCATCACTTTAGTAGACGAACAAGGAAATGAAACACTTTTTGAAATCTTGTTGACTATTGATGGACGCGAAGAATTTGGTAAAAACTATGTTCTTTTGGTACCAGCTGGTGCTGAAGAAGATGCTAACGGAGAAATTGAAATCCAAGCATACTCATTCACTGAAAATGAAGACGGTACTGAAGGCGACCTTCAACCAATCCCTGAAGATTCAGATGCTGAATGGGATATGATTGAAGAAGTTTTCAATAGCTTCATCGACGAAAACTAAAAATATTCAATGCCATAGGCAAAGAAATGACTTGTTAAAAAGAGATTGGGATATTGTATCTCAGTCTCTTTTTTAGATATTATTTTCTTAAATGTAAGAAATTAGAGGAAAATTGACTAAATGGTATTATCTGATATACTTTAAATAAGACAATTAGGGGATAAGACCCTTTTATTTATAACTTTCCAAATGTCAACAAAGGAGTTTAATTGTGAGTCCATACAACGAAGACAATACTTTAGATTCAAGTGGCTACCAAGGTTATCATCGAAGCCACCATCGCTCTCATACACAAGAGAATCAATCCGAAAAGATTGAAGTGACAATTCAGGGACATACAGAAGAATCAAATGCGTCTCAAATAGAGAAAAAAACTAAGATTTCACTTCCATGGAAGCATAAAGGCCATATCCTGATTCTCAGTTTGATTTTGAGTATTTTTAGTATATCAGTTCCCTGCTTTACAGACTTTGCCAATAATATACAGTCTCAAAACCTTTACATTGCAAAAATGTTTGCCAATGGTAGCTTACCCTACTCTGACTTTTTTGCGACAGGCGGCTTCTTTTATTACTTACTAGTTTCTCTGGCTTTCCGTTTAGGATCAACTCTTTGGCTGATTCCTATTCAATTCCTTAGCTACTATCTTTCTGGAAGTTACCTTTACAAGACTGTCATGCACATGACAAACAAGAAGGAAATTGCCACTCTAATTAGTATTATTTTCTATGTCACTAATGGAACACTTGGTTTTGGTGGGCTCTACCCTATCCAATTTGCTATGCCTTTTGTCCTAGGTGCCATCTTCTTCTTAACTCGTTACTTTGCGGGTCACAGTCGTGATGAAGCCTTTATTCTTTACGGCTTCGCTGGCACTGCGGGAGCTCTTTTTGAAGCTCGAACTCTTATTTTCTGGATATTGTCACTTGTGACAATCTTCGTTTACAACCTTGTCAACAAGCACTTTGCTCGTGGTTTTTATCAAGTTCTTTGTATTATTTTTGGTAACATTCTAGTATTGTATCTATGTCTTTACTTTATCCTAAATTTACAAATTACATCGGACTATATTAACCAAGTTTTGGTTTACAACTTTACACAACTTGCTGTAGAAAAAAATGACTTTCTACTTACGTTAGCTTACCAAAGTTTTGCTGTCATCGGCTCTGGATTACTTATTGGTGCACTGACTACAAGCAACCACCTTCTTGGCGATGCTAAAGATAAGAGTATCAAGTGGGTACTACTCCTTAGTTTTATCTTTACAGTGGTTTACAGCTTGTTCTCTCAAAGCTTTGGACTTTACAGTATGCTCAATATCGTACCTTATGGTCTAGTCTTGACAGCACTTTCTTTAGATGATGCTATTAAAAAGAGAGCAGAGCGAACTTCTCACCGACGTCGTAATGGTAACCAGATTCACACACTTAAAGTTTTTGGTATCTTCCTTAGTCGTAATTACTTCTTACCTATTGCAGTCTTTGCATTTGCTTTCGCAATGCCAATCATTATGTTCCTATTTAATTTAGGAAATAATACTGAACGTAGTACTGTTGCAAATTACCTCGCTAAAAATACCAAAAAAGATGAAACTATCTACGTTTACGATTCATCAGCAAAAATTTATTTGGAAAGCGGTCGTAAAGCAGCCTCACAATTTGTTCTTCCAGAACTTAACACAGCTAAATCTAGTCATCAGAAAGCTCTCTCAGATACTATTATCCAAGATTCAGCACAATATATCGTTGTCCAACAAGATACACAACTACCTTCTGATGTTAAATCTACACTTTCAAAAAACTATAAAAAAGCCCCTGTAAAAGGCGTTGAACGATACACTGTTTACGTCCTAAAATAGGTCGAAAAATCAATATATAGTGGTTAAGATAAAAATATACCACAATATATTGATTTTTTTTTGCCTAGTGCTATAATTAGTAACGAGGTGATTTTTAGATGATTACATTAGAAAAAGAAAAGGTTACAATCAACCCTGATATCAAAGTCATCAAACGTGATGGTCGTATGGTTGTCTTTGATTCAAGTAAAATATATGAGGCTATCCTAAAAGCAAGTGAGGCTATTACACCTATCACACCCTTGATTGAAGCAAAGTTGGAGGGAATTGCCAACCGTATTGTTGCTGAAATCAATGACCGCTTCACTCAAAATATCAAAATATATGAAATCCAAAGCATAGTAGAGCACGAGTTACTCGAAGCTAACGAATATGCTATCGCTCAAGAATATATCAACTATCGTACCAAACGTGATTTTGAGCGTTCTCAGGCTACTGACATCAATTTCACCATTAGTAAACTTGTTAATAAAGACCAGGCTGTTGTTCATGAAAATGCTAATAAAGATAGCGATCTTTACAATACGCAACGTGATTTAACCGCAGGAATTGTCGGAAAATCTGTAGGACTTAAGATGCTTCCTCCACACGTAGCAAATGCTCATCAAAAGGGAGATATCCATTTCCACGATTTAGACTACAGTCCTTACACACCTATGACTAACTGTTGCTTGATTGACTTCAAAGGCATGTTGGCAAATGGTTTTAAGATTGGTAATGCTGAAGTTGAAAGTCCTAAATCCATTCAAACTGCAACAGCACAAATTTCACAAATCATCGCAAATGTTGCCTCTAGTCAATACGGTGGCTGTACTGCAGACCGTATCGATGAGTTTTTAGCTCCTTACGCAGAACTTAACTACAAAAAACACTTAGCTGATGCTAAAGAGTGGGTAGCTGAAGAAAAACGTGAAGACTATGCACGCGCCAAAACGCGTAAAGATATCTACGATGCTATGCAATCACTTGAATACGAGTTTAATACGTTTTTCACTTCGAATGGACAAACTCCCTTTACCTCTCTCGGGTTCGGTTTAGGGACAAACTGGTTTGAGCGTGAAATCCAAAAAGCTATCCTCCAAGTTCGTATTTTAGGCCTTGGATCAGAGAAACGCACAGCCATTTTCCCAAAACTCATCTTCACCCTAAAACGCGGACTTAACTTGGAACCTAACTCACCTAACTACTACATTAAACAGCTAGCACTTGAATGTGCAACTAAGCGTATGTATCCAGATGTCCTATCATATGACAAAATCGTTGAATTGACGGGTTCCTTTAAAGCTCCTATGGGATGTCGTTCCTTCCTACAAGGGTGGAAGGATGAAAATGGTGTCGAAGTTAATTCTGGACGAATGAATCTGGGTGTTGTAACCCTTAATCTTCCTCGAATTGCCCTAGAATCTAAGGGAGACCAAGATAAATTTTGGGAAATTTTTGAAGAAAGAATGGGAATTGCCAAAGATGCACTCGTCTACCGAGTTGAACGTGTCAAAGAAGCGACACCTGCTAATGCCCCCATCCTTTATCAGTATGGTGCCTTTGGTCAACGTCTAGGTAAATTCGACAATGTAGATCAACTCTTCAAACATCGTCGTGCAACTGTATCACTTGGTTATATTGGGCTTTATGAAGTAGCATCCGTTTTTTATGGTAGTGACTGGGAGACTAATCCAGAAGCCAAAGCGTTCACGTTAGATATCGTTAAATCTATGAAAAATGCTTGTGAAAGTTGGTCTGACGAATATGATTATCATTTCTCTGTTTATTCAACACCATCAGAGAGTTTGACGGATCGTTTCTGTCGTTTGGATACTGAAAAGTTCGGTGTCGTGACTGATATCACAGATAAAGAGTATTACACCAACTCTTTCCACTACGATGTTCGTAAAAATCCAACACCATTTGAAAAATTAGAATTCGAAAAAGCTTACCCAGAAGCTGGTGCAACTGGTGGATTCATCCATTACTGCGAATATCCAGTCCTCCAGCAAAATCCAAAGGCACTCGAAGCTGTCTGGGACTTTGCTTATGACCGTGTCGGTTACCTCGGAACGAATACTCCAATCGATAAATGCTACAAGTGTGACTTTGAAGGGGACTTCACCCCAACAGAACGTGGATTCATGTGCCCTAACTGTGGCAACACAGATCCTAAAACAGTTGATGTTGTCAAACGTACTTGCGGCTATCTAGGAAATCCACAGGCACGCCCAATGGTTAAAGGACGCCACAAAGAAATCTCTGCTCGAGTCAAACACATGAACGGTTCAACCATAAAATATGAAGGTAAACACCTTTAATAAGACCTAGAATACATTATAATAAACTAGAAGCAGCTGGATGATACCTTCCAACTGCTTTGCTTATTTCATTTTTAGAAAGGAATATAATGGGAAAGTATCAATTAGATTATAAAGGTATGCAACAAGTGGAACGTTACCATGAAAAAAATGCAACCGTCAAAAACGATAAAAAAGCACGTGTCCAAGCCCTTTTGAAAAAAGCTGGAAAGAAGAAATAATATGATTTTACGCCGACCGAGTCAAACAGATAAAGAAGCTATCTTAGAGATGATGGCTGAATTTGAAAGGGAGCAATCTGCTCATGATGGTGGATTTTGGAATCCCGACAATTTTGTTTATGAAGAGTGGCTAGAAGAAAATCTTCAAGCGGAAGCGGGACTCAATATTCCTGAAAATTGGGTTCCTGCTATCCAGCTAGTTAGTTTTGACGAAGCAGGTCATGCTCTTGGCTTTCTCAACCTTCGTCTCCGATTAAATGACTACTTACTAGAAAAAGGGGGCCATATTGGCTACTCAATCCGTCCCTCTGAAAGGGGCAAAGGCTATGCAAAAGAAGCTCTTCATCAAGGTCTGCAAGTGGCTAAAGAAAAGAATATTCATCGTGCTCTGGTCACTTGTAGTATCAAGAATCCTGCTAGTCGAGCTGTTATATTAGCCAACGGTGGCCAGTTGGAGGACATTCGCCATGAAACTGAGCGCTATTGGATAGATTTGGAGTAGAATCATGACATGGAATACACCAAAACCACAGGAATGGAAGTCTGAAGAACTTAGCCAAGGACGTATTATTGACTACAAAGCTTTTAATTTCGTTGATGGTGAAGGCGTGCGTAACTCCCTTTACGTCTCTGGTTGCATGTTTCATTGCGAGTGATGCTATAACGCTGCCACCTGGTCCTTTAAGGCAGGAATTCCCTATACTAAAGAACTTGAAGAACAAATCATGAGGGATCTAGCTCAACCTTACGTACAAGGTCTCACGCTACTTGGTGGTGAACCCTTCCTAAACACAGGAATTCTCATTCCCCTAGTCAAACGCATTCGTAAGGAACTCCCGGAAAAAGATATCTGGTCTTGGACTGGTTATACTTGGGAGGAGTTGATGCTTGAAACTCCTGATAAACTAGAACTTCTTCAACTCGTTGACATTCTCGTTGACGGCCGCTTTGACATCACTAAAAAGAACCTTATGCTCCAGTTTCGAGGATCATCTAATCAACGTATTATTGATGTCAAAAAATCTCTTAATCAAGGAGAAGTCGTTATTTGGGACAAGCTAAATGACGGTCAAACGAACTATGAACAAGTCGATCGTAAAGATATGCTATAAAAAAAGTCTGAGCTTATAACTCAGACTTTTTTATGCAATTTTAACAAAAACTAGCTCATTATTAGAGGATAAATCCTCACGATAATTAAACTCATCAAAAGACAATTTTCGTAAATCATTAATCGTTTGACAATTCTCCTCCATAACAGCTGTCAAAAAAGCCCCTCTTGCCTTTTTGGAAATCGTAGAGTGAGTCTTAAGAACCCCATTGCGGTCTTCCATAAAACTAACCGTGAATAACTGCTTACGAAGAGTTGGACTAAAAACATCCTCGAATTCACTCGAAAGCAAAGAAACAACTGGAACTTGACTCTCCTCTAAAAATTGGTCATATTCGGCACGCCAATAGTTTTTTAAGGACTGACCATTAACCTTTATCTTCGTATGGAAGTCATGACGATGTTCTTGAATAGGGTAAAAAGCGGGAATGATTCCAGAAAAAGAAGATGTGATAAACACTTGTTGACCTAAGAAATCTTTTTCACATGTGGATAAGTCACTACGTTTGATGTGACGATACATCAGACCATTAAAAAGCTCGACAGCCGGATAGCTCTTCGCTTCTCCCGACAAAATCGCAGCCCAGCGCTGCTTTTCTTTCTCAGCCTGCTCAGGCTTTATTTTATAAGCTGTGGATAATTCATCTGTGGACAATTTTGACATTTCAGTTAGGATAGCCGCACTCTTTTCGGATAATTTTTGAGACGAAACTTCCTTACTGGCCTTCATTTCTTTTGCGGTTGGAATTAAAAATCTAATCATACTGATATTGTAAAGTCAAGCAAGCATTTCGTCAAGAATTCTCTCCAACAAAAAAGAAGCTAACGTTCGTCAACTTCCTTTTTTGTTAGTCATCTAAATCAACAAAACGACCTAGAATATGTACATTTTCTGCGATGGAGACAAAGGCTTTAGGATCTGCCTTTCTCATATAATGCTTGAAGTCAGTATACTCTTCACGCGTAATAATCGCCAGTAATACTGCTTTCTTTTCGTGATTATAAGTCCCTTCCGCATCATTAATCAGCGTTACTCCACGGTGGAGTTTCTTCTGAATCATCCTTACAACTGGGTCAGGATTACTTGTGACAATCATAGCCTGCATTTTCTTTTGTTTTGTGAAAATCGCATCTGTTACTCGACTAGAAACAAAAATAGTCACCATTGAATAAAGAGCATATTTCCAACCAAAAAGAATGCCCGCAAAAACCATGATAATCCCATTGACAATCAAGGAGATATTACCAACATCACGGCCTGTTTTCTTACGAATAGTGAGGCTAACGATATCCGTCCCTCCACTAGAGATACGTGATTTTAAACCGAAACCAATCCCCGTTCCCATGACCAAACCACCAAAGATAGCATTGATCAAAGGATCCTCTGTCAAGATTACATGTGGCATCACCTGAATAAAAAGGGAGCTCATCGTTACTGTAATGAAGGTAAAGATAGTAAATTTATGGCCAATCTTATACCAAGCCAGAATCAAGAGAGGGATATTAATTGCATAGAAAGTCAATGATACTGGTATCTCAAAACCTAAAGTTCTAACACTCAATGCCGATAAAACCTGTGCCAAACCTGTCGCTCCACTGGAGTAAACATGTCCAGGTTGAAAAAAGAAATTAACGGCGATTGACGATAAGAGCCCATAAAGTAAAGACGCTGAGACTTTTTCAGTATACTTTTCACGGGAAATACTACGAACAGCCTGCAAAACGCCCATTCTCTTCGCAGACTTTTTCGCTACAAATTTAACATGTTTATGAAGAGGTGCTTTATTCATTTTCTAAATCTACATGAAGGGCAAGTTCTTCCAACTGTTTATCAGCCACAAGACTTGGAGCCT
>ENA-OQKO01001256-OQKO01001256.1-human-gut-metagenome-genome-assembly--contig:-NODE-1256-length-16197-cov-3.884194_pt1 | contig 16197 bp, 16 predicted proteins | sample MGYA00242777_ERZ504796 | MGnify/ENA primary metagenome ERZ504796 (study PRJEB26092, sample SAMD00036404) | human gut metagenome | host: Homo sapiens | study: EMG produced TPA metagenomics assembly of... | reverse complement strand
GGTGACGCATCCATAGCCTTCCAGTTCAATAGACTCATCCGTCACTGCAAGGACCTTTCCACGGACCCGTTCTTTTTTCACAGTGATCTTTTTCAGCTTTCCCTTTTCCATATGCAGGTCAGCCACACAGGATCTCAGTTCTTCATTCTTCTCTTCTGCCTGGGATGCCAGTTTACCTTCTGCTGTAAAAGTTCTTACATATTTGCCGATGTAAACCGTAAACTGATCTTTTTTTACATCAGAGACCCATATATTCTTATAAACAGGCTCCTCGCTTACGATCTGGGTCATACCTGCCATTTCCTGGCCTCTGGCCCAGAAACGGATCTCGCAGTCAAGATATGCGTCCAGAGCCAGTCCCTGAAAGCCAAAGGTACCTTCTGTTGTATAAGCAGTCCAGCTTTCGGCCTGTTCCATATTAGAAGGTGTGCCAAACAAAACAGCGGAAACTTCTTTCATATTTCCATCTTTGTCCGTCTCTTTTACAATGGCCTTATAAAGCTCCCACCAGTCATTTCTTGAAAATGTCTTTTTCTTATTCCCTCTGGTCATTCCCACCTGTTTTTCAAGGCCGGATGACAACTTTTCTGCTACCGTATTTACATCCTCATATGTAAGATTTCCCTGGGCAGAAGTAAGAGTCGCCGGTGTGATCTCTGTATCCAGATAACCTTTTTCATAAAGATAATCCATATATTTTACAAACCAGTTTCCCTTTTCCTTGTCTGTAAAAGAGGAATTTTCCCGTTCAGAAGCCATATCTTCCAAGGTCTGGGGATCTTCAAAAACCAGAGCCAGGGCTTTGGCTGCTTCTGCCCTGGATATTCCTTCTGCAGGAGGTTCCACTTTTACAATGAACACCATAAGCAGGATCACTGCCGCCAGTATTCCTCCCATCCACAAAATCATCTGTTTTTTGTTGATCTTTAGATCCTTTTCATTTAACTTCCCGATCATTTTCATAATATCTGTCACCTTATTCGCACAAGTATATTCAGCAAGCCCATGTACTACAAAAAGAAAGCAGCGAGAACCTCGCTGCTTTTATCTTCTGTGACCCCAAGATGCCGTCTCTTACTTATTGACGCCTAGCAATGCTAGGTGGGCAACCTCACTTAAACTTCTGCCTTCCACGCTTAAAAAGGAGGCATGACATCCGCTTAAAAATATTGGAATCCCTTTAGTCTAATGTAGGTTCAAAATTGGTAAGAACTTCGCACATCCCAGGTATCACATATGCGCTTCATTTATTATGGTGCTATTATAACCCAACATTTTATGTTTTTCAAGCCTGTTTTTTTAGTTAATATTGTTATATATTGTTAGTATTTGCGTCTTGATTTCAGGTATTAAGCTGAACTGTAACACCCGTATTGTCCTGCCGGATCTACGCCCGAAGATTTTCCGGTCCAAAACCTTCCGGCAACAATTGGGATAAGGTATATACCTTCCACTCTTCTTCGGACTTTACCAGAATGATCTTAAAATCCGGCTTACAGAATTCCCGCATCACCTGACGGCAGACCCCGCAGGGGGCACAGTAATCCTTTACTACTCCCTTTAAGCCGCCGCAAAGGGCAATAGCTGCAAAGTCACGTTCTCCTTCGCTGACTGCTTTAAAGAAAGCGCAGCGCTCGGCGCATACAGAAGGGGTGTAGGCGGCATTTTCTATGTTATTTCCTGTATAGATATTGCCGTTTTCACTAAGAAGGACAGCGGAAACGTGGAAATGGGAATAAGGGGCATAGGAGTTTTTAATACCTGCAAGGGATTTTGCCGCCAGTTCCCTGATCTGCTCTTTTGTAAGGGTGTCTGAGGTAACAACTGCCTGTTTTTTCTCCATATTGCGTTTCTCCTTTCGGATGTTATCTGCATAATATGCCATCAAAAGCGCAGTCCGTTTTCCGTGATACCTGATTTCATTTACAAACCTGCATTAAGGTATTCTATCTTTTGAGACCGTTTTGAGACGATCGTAACCATCACCTACACAAGTCCAACAAAGGTTCCGTCTACATACTCCCTCAGGTCTTCCGGACTTACAGTGACCTGTACGCCTCTCTGTCCTGCGCTTACCATAATTGTATCATATAACTGGGCAGTTTCTTCAATATATGTTGGAAATTTTTTCTTCATTCCGATTGGAGAACAGCCGCCCCGGATGTAACCGGTGATACCTAACATATCTTTTACGTGGATCATCTCCACTTTCTTCTCTCCCGCTGCTTTTGCCACTTTCTTTAAGTCCAGTTCTTCATCTACCGGGATACAGCATACAAGATATCCCTTTTTCTCCCCTTTTAATACAAGGGTCTTATACATCTGGTCATGATCGATCCCCATCAGGTCAGCAGCATGGCTGCCGGAAAGGTCATTTTCATCTACTTCATATGTTCCTGTTTCATAATGGATCCCTGCTGCGTCTAACAGCCTCATTACGTTGGTCCTTACTTCTGCTTCTGCTTTTTTTCCTTTCAAATTTATCACTCCCTGCATATTGTAAAGACACTCTGGTAGGTTTCAGAGTGTCTTTTACTTTTCTGATTTGAATTTTTATCGTTTGGAATTTGCTTTTTCTACGTGGATATGTTTGCCTTTGATGCGGGCATGGCTCATGGCATTTAATACATCTTCTGCATATTCAGCCGGTACATCTACGAAAGTATAGCCGTCATACATATCAATACTTCCTACCAGACGTCCTGGAATACCGGACTCTCCTGCAACTGCGCCCAGGATATCTCCCGGTGTTACACGCTGGGACTTACCGATATTGATGAACAGTCTTGCCATGCGCTCTTCACCGCCGTTTAATACATAGTCAACAGCTGCTCGGTCGGTAGCGCCTTTGCGGCGGCTGTTATTTCTGCCACGGTCTCTGCCTCTGGAATTTCTGCCATAGCTGTCCAGATCGTCTAAGGATCTTGCAGGCATATAGTTATCAATGATATCTTCATTGTCATCGCCCATGCTCATTTTTAAGAGGGCTGCAGCCAGATCTAAGGAAGTGTAATCATCTTCCATCAGCTTCTTTTCAATGATATTTACGATCTTTGTGAGATCTGCGTCATTTAAAATGTCCTGAACCTGATCTAAGATCTTGTCTGCCTTGATCTCGGTAATGTCATTTAAGGACGGGATGGCCTGTGGGATGATCTTGGTCTTGCAGTAGCGCTGGATGTCACGAAGCTTGTAAACTTCCTTGCCAACTACCAGGCTGAATGCCTTTCCTTCTCTTCCTGCTCTTCCGGTACGACCGATACGGTGTACATAATATTCATCATCCTGTGGGATAGCGTAGTTAAATACAGCTTCTACATTTCCTACGTCAATGCCTCTTGCTGCTACGTCTGTAGCAATCAGGATATCGGTACGTCCGTTTCTAAAGCTTTCCATAACGCGGTCACGCTGTACCTGCTTTAAATCACCATGAAGGCCTTCTGCAAAATAACCTCTTCCCTGAAGTGCCTGAACCAGTTCATCTACCTGGCGCTTGGTGTTGCAGAATATGATAGACAGCTTTGGGGAGTACATGTCTAACAGACGGCACATAACCTCTACTTTGTTTTTTGGCTTTACTTCATAATAATACTGGGTCACTTTCGGTACAGTCAGTTCTTTTTTAATCACGCGGACTGTTACCGGATCTTTCTGGAACTTCTTTGCAATGTCAGCAATGGCCTGAGGCATGGTTGCGGAGAACATCAGGGTCTGGCGCTCTTCCGGCAGCTGGCTTAAAATGGTCTCCATATCCTCTAAAAAGCCCATGTTCAACATTTCGTCTGCTTCGTCTAAAACTACGGTATGTACATGGTCCATTTTTACGGTCTTACGGCGCATATGATCCATCACACGGCCCGGGGTTCCTACTACGATCTGGGTGCCATCTTTTAAGGCGCGGATCTGACGGACAATGTCCTGACCGCCGTATACAGGCAGAACCTTGATGCCGTGCATAAATTTTGCAAAACGGCGCAGTTCTTCAGCTACCTGGATTGCCAGCTCTCTGGTTGGAAGCAGGACAACGGCCTGAAGCTTCTTTACCTTCGGGTCTACCTTCTGTAACAGAGGAAGTCCGAAAGCAGCGGTCTTTCCTGTTCCTGTCTGTGCCTGACCGATCATGTCTCTGCCTTCTAATACAACAGGGATCGCCTGAGCCTGGATCGGAGAAGCTTCTTCAAAGCCCATCTCGGTAATAGCTCTTATGATACGGTCATCTAACTGTAATTCTTCAAATTTTGTTACATCCATTAATTGTAAATATCCTCTTTCTATTCTTAATCTAAGTTCCACAGGAATATGGGCCTTAATTTTTCAACATGTCATTGTCCACTGGCCTTCGATTTGCACATGTTCGCCTGTGTCGGATTGCATCCGCCACATTCGTACATCTGCACTCAGGATGTGGACAATCGACAGGTTGAAAACGGCCCATATTCCTGCATTGAGCACGTAAGCGTTCGTCTTCCAGAACACTTACGTGCGAAAGCACTTCGTTGCACTTAGTGAGGTATTCCACGAACTTAGTGCAATCGAAGTTATCATATATTTTTAACATGCAATAGCAAGAAAATGAGAGGCGAAAACGGCACGCACATGCAGGCCTTTCATCCTCTCACTTTCGTACAATCAATAACTATATCAGAGTTTTGTTTTCATGTCAATGTAAGAACTTACACAACTGTTCTTCCTTACACTTCCTGAAAATAGCATTTTCACAAGAACATCACTAGAACTGCACAATGTCCTTGATCTCAGCGGCTTTTTCCACATTTTCTGCATAGAGGACAGGTCCTTCGCCGTGGTAATCTCTCTGGTATTCTACGCCGACTTTAGCGCGTACCTTTACCCATTCTTTGGTCTTGTACTTTTCTGCGTCTTTCCATTTGCACATGAAACCTAAGAATGTCATATCTGCCTCACAGCAGGTCATAGCCATACGTCCCGGAACGAACTGTCCCTTTGGGAATTTCGGGCTTTTTAATACCATTGCGGTAAATTCAACGGTCTTTCCTTTGTAGCGTTCCGGCTGATCCATACAGTCGATGTACCAGATACCGTAGTCTGCAGGCTTGATCTCAATTACATCTGCATTGATATCATATGGAAGATCTTCTTCCAGGGTTGCCTGCTCGATCTCGCCGTTCTTATCTTCCAGAACGATCTCGCTTTCACGGCTCATAGCGCGGATGGTACGGCGATAGGAAGTCAGCTTCTCATCTGCAATTCCATCGCAGCGGTTTACAATGACCAGTTCGGAATTACGAAGCATAGCGCCAAGGAGCGGCTTCATATTCTGGATGCACAGATCAAAGGTAGAACCATCGATAATGGTGATCTGCTGGTAAATGTTCCAGTCATCCGGCAGTTTCAGCTCGTCCTGGTTCCACATACCGTTCCACTCTAAGAGCACACGCTCCGGGCGGTAGATCACTTCCAGCTCATTTAAGTAAGCCGGTGTCAGTTTGGAAAGTTCATCTACATATACAACAGCAGTCTGATGCTTCTTTAACTTCTTTTCATCATATTCTGTATCCCCTTCTTCGCAGACGATCAGAAGTGTTTTTCCCTCTGTCTGGAAGTATTCCTGGTCCATGGTAAATTCCAGAAACTGGGTTTTTCCAGCTTCCAGAAAACCGTTGATCAGAAATACGGGCATTACATCTTCATCTATCTCGTTATTTCCCATTTTTAAACCTCATTAGCCTCTTCCGAATACTTTGTTTAATTCTTCTTCCTTCAGGCTGGCACCGATGACACAAACCTTACCTGTGTAATCCGGCTTTCCGTCACGGATCTCATACTGCTCCGGTACCAGGTCAAAGTACAGCCACTCGCCAGGATTTTCTGTAGGAAGCATTCCCTTTGCTCTTAAAACATCGCCAAATTCCTTGGTCTCTGCCAGACGCTTTAAGATATCTTCCAGCTGATCCTTTGTTACAGGAACGATGGTCTCCATACCCCAGCTGGTGAATACTTCGTCTGCATGATGGTGATGATGATGTTCGTGTTCATGGTCATGGCCACAGCAGCAGTCATCGTCGTGGTCATGATGATGGTGATGTTCATGTTCTTCGTCTTCATCATGATCGTGATGATGCTCATGATCATGGTCATGGCCACAGCAGCAATCGTCATCGTGGTCATGATGATGGTGATGTTCGTGTTCTTCGTCTTCATCATGATCGTGATGATGCTCATGATCGTGGTCATGGCCACAGCAGCAATCATCATCGTGATCATGGTGGTGATGGTGCTCATGATCATGGTCGTGACCGCAGCAGCAGTCATCGTCATCATCATCATGGTGATGATGGCTTTCTCTTACTTCCTCTAACAGGTCATCTAACATGGTATCTCTCTTCTCGATGATCTCAAGAAGCTGGCTTCCGCCCAATTCTGCTAATGGAGTGGTAACGATAGCAGCCTTTGGATTTTTCTCACGGATCATCTCAACATCCTTCTGGATCTTTGCAGTATCAGTAATATCTGTACGGCTGAGTACAACAGTTCCTGCATTCTCGATCTGGTTGTTGAAGAATTCACCGAAGTTCTTCATATACATTTTGCACTTTGCAGCATCTACGATGGTAACTGCGCTGTTTAATGCAACGTCCATATCTGCAGATACATCAATAACAGCCTTCATAACGTCGGAAAGCTTGCCAACGCCTGATGGTTCGATGATGATACGGTCTGGTTTGTACTTGGTCAGTACCTCAGATAAGGATTTTCCGAAATCACCTACTAAGGAGCAGCAGATACAGCCGGAGTTCATCTCACGGATCTCGATACCGGAGTCTTTTAAAAATCCGCCGTCAATACCGATCTCGCCAAATTCATTTTCAATGAGGACTACCTGCTCACCGGAAATAGCCTCCTGTAAAAGCTTCTTAATAAAAGTAGTTTTTCCAGCTCCAAGGAAACCGGAAATAATATCGATCTTTGTCATCGTATGTTCCTTCTTTCTTTATTAATGCCTTCTTTAAATTAGAATTAGAATTAGAAAAGCATTTTGCAATGGGATCTTATGATCCCGTTTGTTCAATCTGTCAATTAGATATTTTGGCACAACCTGACCTTAATGTCAAGTAATGGGCCCCTCTTTCTCATTAACACTGGTCTGCATGTTGGTTTTATGCTGATTTTATGCTTTTTACCGTTTCCTGCCTAATACCTGCCACATGGAAAACAAACCGAAGGCAATGAGATTTACCACTACTACACTGGCGCCTGCTGGTGTGGAAAACTGATAGGAAGCCATCATTCCCAGCAAAAAGCATACCAGGGAAAGAATTCCGGAAGAGATCACTACGCTGGTAAAGCTTTTAAACACGCGCATAGAGGTAAGGCATGGGAAGATCACAAGGCTTGAGATCAGCATGGCTCCCATCATACGCATGCCAAGGACAATGGTAACGGCTGTAAGCACGGAAATAAGCATATTGTAGGCACCTACATTTACACCGGTTGCTTTTGCAAAGTTCTCATCAAAGGTAACTGCAAATACCTGGTTGTAGCAAAGTACAAACAGGCCCAGTACAATGATGCACAATACTGCTGATAAGGCCACGTCTTCTTTGGTCATGGCTAAAATGCTTCCAAACATATAGCTGCTTACATCTGTGGTCATTCCTGTTGTTAAGGATGTAACGATAATACCGATAGCCAGAGAGCTGGCAGAGATCATGGCAATGGCTGCATCACTTTTGATCCGGCTGTTTTCTGTAATACGCAGAAGGAAAAATGCCGCCAGCACAACTACCGGGATCGATACCTTTAAAGGGGACCAGCCCATAGCCAGGGCAATGGAAAGGGCTCCAAAGGATACATGGGAAAGTCCGTCACCGATCATGGAATAGCGTTTTAACACCAGGCTCACTCCCAAAAGGGAGGCGCACAAAGATACAAGCATACCGCCGAATAATGCCCGCACCATAAATGGATAAGATAACATTTCACTAAGCACGTTCATGGATATTTCCTCCTTCTATCTTCTGGGAACTGTGTGCGTGGGTATGTCCGCAGGAACACTTCTGTTCATTGTTTTCCAGACCATCCACATTTTTTGCCATATGGCAGGCTGCCGTTGGCAGACACTCACCCTGTTCTTTTTCATGGAAGAAATGGCCTGCTGCCTTACTGTTCATATAATCATGGGCCGGGCCGTAGAAAAGCACCTGTTTCTGAAGGTGGAGGATCTTGTTGGCTTCCTCTACTGCATTTCTTAAGTCATGGGAGACCATGATAATAGCTACTTTATCTTCCCTGTTTAATTTGCGGATCATGGAATAGAAATCCTGGATTGCCATCGGGTCCAGACCGGTGATCGGCTCATCTAAAATAAGAAGTTCCCTGGTGGCGCAGAGAGCTCTTGCGATCAGCACTCTCTGCTGCTGTCCGCCGGATAACTCCCTGTAGCACTGGTTCGCCAACTGGGTAATACCCAGTTTTTCCATATTGGCAGATGCAATGTCCTTTTCTGTTTTAGAATAGAAAGGGCGTCTGCCTCTTCTGCTTAAGCAGCCGCTTAAAACGACTTCTCTTACAGAAGCAGGGAAATCTTTCTGAGCTGCTGTCTGCTGGGGCAGATAGCCAATTCCTGTTGTTTTTAATTCTTCTGCTACGGTCAGTTTGCCGCCGGATGGCTTTAACAGCCCCAAAAGTCCCTTGATCAGGGTACTTTTGCCAGACCCGTTTTCACCTACGATACACAGATAATCCCCAGGGCAGACTTCCATATTTACATTTATAACCGCATCCTGATTTTCGTATCCAAGATCAACATGCTCACATTTGATCAATGGTTCCATTTTTGATCATTCCTCCTATAAAAGTGCTTCCTGCAGATTTTTTGCATTCTGCTTCATCAGCTGCAGATAGGTAACGCCTTCATCAAACTGCCTTCTTGTTACATTATGGCAGGAATGAAGGAGAAGGGGTTTTGCTCCTGTTTCTTCACTGATGATATCTGCCGTCCGGTGACTGGAAAGTTCCAGATAAAATACTGCCTGGATCTGATTTTCCTTTATACGGTCAATGAGATAAGCAATGGTTTTTGCACTTGGCTCTGTATCTGTACTGCAGCCGGAAAATGCTGCTCTGTAAGACAGACCATATTCCTGGGCAAAGTACCGGAACGGAAACTTGTCCGCTACCACGATCATACGGTGACGGCCATTTGCCACAATATCCTTAAACTCATCATCCAGACTTTTTAGTTCTGTTTCATAGCTGTTTTTGTTTTCTTCAAAATAAGAAGCATTCTCCGGAGATACTTCTTTTAAAGTTTCTGTGATCACTTCCACTAACTTCATGGCATTGGCTGGTGAGGTCCAGATGTGTTCGTCATATTCAATGTCCATTTCATGACCATCATGATCGTCAAAAGTAATTTGAGATAAATTCTCATGAGTTTTTATATCATCGTCAGGACGACTATGATCCATTTCACTGTGATCATGATCTTCTTCCTCATTTTCGTGAGCGTGACCATGGTCATCATGGGAATGTTCATTATCTTCCATTCCTTCCACGATCTCCTCTTCCAGTACATCTACATAGTCCATCATCGTAAGGACTTTCATGTTCTCCGTATCCAGGGAAGCTACTACTTTTTCCACCCACTGTTCCATCTCTCCACCGTTGCAAACCATCAGATCTGCCTGCTGCATGGTGATCATATCTGCAGGTGTGGGCTCAAATGAATGACTATCCATTCCTGCAGGAACTACCATTTTCAGTCTTACTCTGTCCCCTGCGATCTGGCGGACAAAATCATAGTATGGAAAAATAGTAGTCACTACCAATGGGCGGGTATCTTTTTCATCGGATACCTTTGACGAATTCTGTCCCACTGTACCAGATATACCGCAGCCGGAAAGAAGGATGCAACACATCGTGAGAAAAATGCTCACGATATATGTTTTTAAGCTGCGTTTCTTCTTATTTAAATTACGTTTTAAATTATTCACTTCAAATTTATTCAATGTGGTTCACTGCCTTTATAAAATCTATCACCTGGAAAGGAGACTCTGCTACAAGCTTTGGCTTAAATGCCTCCAGCTCTTCTCTCGGACGAAAGCCCCAGGTCACACCTACTGTATCTACCTGGGCTGCCTGTCCTGTTTCCATATCTGTATTAGTATCTCCCAGATACAAACAGTCTTCTTTTTTAAGCCCCAGTTCTTCGATCAGAGCCACTACACCGTCGGGAGCCGGTTTCTTGCGGATGCCTAATGCTTCTCTCTCTCCGTATACCTTGTCAAATGTATGATCTCCAAATACATGGGCTACATTCTCAAGGGCTCTCTGATGAGGTTTATTGGACAGTACGGTTGCCAGTATGCCATGTTCTTTTAAGAAATCCAGAAGCTGTGGAATTCCCTCATATGCTTCTACTTTGTAAAGACAACAGTCCTTAAAAACTTCATTATATACATCCAACGCTTCCTTATAATAAGTCAGTTCTTTATCCCCATATGCTATCAGGGAACGTTCTACCAGCTTTTTATAGCCATCTCCTACAAACTGCTTGGTATCTTCAATAGAGATCGGCCCCAGTCCAAAATGGCCCAGTGTCAGGTCTACAGAACGTTTCAAAGCATAAATAGAGTTCACCAATGTTCCGTCCAGATCAAATATACAGCATTTATACATGATGATCACACCTTTCTTTTATCTGCTGTTTCTATTTTTGTCGAAATCGTATCGGGGTAATCATAGCATAGAAATAAAGATTTTTCCAGAACTGATTTTTTCAGCTTAAAGTATGTTATACTATAATGGTCCCGAAAGAAAAACAAGACACACCTACATACTACAGAAAGGAACAAACCACCATGTCTTCTACCCCATCACCGAAAAGCCAGAAAATGACCGAAGGCAATATCACCAAACTCCTGATCACGTTCGCCCTTCCCCTCTTTGTAGGCAACCTGTTCCAGCAATTTTATAACACGGTTGACAGTATTGTTGTGGGAAATTTTGTCAGTAAAACGGCTCTGGCAGCGGTTGGTTCCACAGACTGTATCATCAATACGATCATCGGGTTCTTTACCGGTCTTTCTACCGGCGCAGGTGTAGTGATCGCCCACAGTTTTGGCAGCGGGAATGACAAGGCTCTTCATCGCGCTGTACATACTACCATTGCACTGACCCTTGTATTATCTGTAGTCTTTACCATTGCCGGACTGCTTTTATCCCCTGTATTTCTCCAGTTAATGGATACACCGGAAGATGTTCTTCCGGAGGCATCCCAGTATCTGCGCATCTATTTTGCAGGTATTTCCGGCCTGATGCTTTACAATATGGGTTCCGGTATCCTGAGGGCTGTGGGTGACTCCAGACGTCCTTTATATATTCTTATGGTCTGCGCTCTTGGAAATATCTTTTTTGACCTGCTTTTTGTGATCGTTTTTCACGCAGGTGTTGAAGGTGTTGCCTACGCTACCATTCTTTCCCAATGGATCTCAGCGATACTGGTCCTTGTGATCCTTACGCGGGAAAAAAGCTCATACAGATTAATTTGGAAAGACCTGCATATCCACAAAGGAACTGCCATGTCTATCTTCCGTATTGGCTTTCCTGCAGGACTTCAGATCGCTGTTACTTCTTTTTCCAATGTATTTGTTCAGTCCTATATCAACCATTTCGGCTCCTCCTGCATGGCTGGCTGGACAACCTATGGAAAACTGGATAAGTTCTGTCTGCTTCCGATCCAGAGTATCGGTCTGGCAGTTACCACCTTTGTAGGACAGAACCTTGGCGCTGACAATATGAAACGTGCCAGAAAGGGAACCACGGTTGCATTATTCATCTCCATTGCAACAGCCCTGATCCTGATGGCACCTGTGATCATTTTTGCCCCATTCCTTGCTTCTCTGTTCACCAATGAACCGGAAGTGCTGACCTACGGTATCCATTTTATCCGTTTAATGATGCCATTCTATCTGGCCATCAGTTTCAACCAGATCTTCGCAAACGCATTAAGGGGTGCCGGAAACTCCGTCACCCCTATGGTCATTATGATGGGAAGCTTTATCGTCTTCCGCCAGATCTATCTTTACTTTATTTCAAAATACTTCAATAATATTACCGCTACCGCCCTTGGATATCCTTTAGGATGGGTGTTATGCAGTATATTGCTGATCATTTACTACTGGAAAGTAGGATTAAATGTGAAAAAGAAGATCTAAAACCTGGCTTCCACCACCTGATGCTTCTCCACATCTACCACTCCATATGTATTCAGTCTCAGCTTCGGAATAACCGGAAGGCTGATAAATGCCAGTGTCATGAAAGCATCAATATCTTCTGAAATGCCCAGCTCTACAGAAAGCTTCTTCATATGCTCCAGCTTTTCATCTACCACTTCTACCGGTTCGTCTGCCATGAGACCGCCGATGGGCAGCGGCAGATCTGCCAATACTTTGCCCTCAAGGGCAATGGCAAGGCCACCTCCATTTTCGATCACACGATTGCCTGCAAGGACCATGTCTTCGTCTGTAACTCCGGCGATGACAAGATTGTGGGAATCGTGTCCGATGCTGGTGGCTACGGCACCTTTCTTTAAGCCGTATTTTCCTAAAAATCCCAGTCCTACATGGCCTGTATTTTTGTGCCGTTCAATGGCAGCCAGTTTTACGATGTCGCGGCTTATATCTACACCGGGAGCAACGCCTGGCAGTTCTTTCCACTCTTCGATCCGCTCTTTTGTGATCAGTTCATGGGCTACCATGTCAATGACCCGCTGATGGGTTCCTGTGGTTTCTTTTAACTGCAGCTCTTCCACTGTAATAGGAACTCTGTGGAAGGAATGGAATACACGTTCTTTGATCTCTGTGGACCAGTCTGTATTTTTTTCTTTCTGATGGAGCATTTTTCCATTTTCTGCCACCAGTTTTCCACCTTTGTATACCTGTTTTACATTAAGAGTTCTCAGATCATCAAAAACTGCCAGATCTGCCTTATAACCAGGTGCCACAGCGCCCATATCATGCAGTCCAAAATAAGCTGCTGCATTTAAAGTACCCATGCGGATCGCACGGATGGGATCAGCACCCATGGAAACTGCTTCTCTGATAATGGCATCAATATGACCAATACGGATCAAGTCTCCCGGATGCTTATCATCTGTTACCAGCAGACACCGCTGATAATAGGGGTCCTCAAACATTCCCATAAGAGCTTTTAAGTTCTTTGCCGCTGTTCCCTGACGGATCATGATCCACTGGCCTCTGGCAAATTTTTCCTTTGCCTCTTCAAAATCCGAACACTCATGGTCAGAGCGGATTCCTGCAGTAACATAGGCATTTAGCTCTTTTCCGGAAAGAGCCGGTGCATGGCCATCAATGGCTTTTTTCAGGGAACGTGCCTGTACAAGCTTTTCAAAGCACCCCTTATCCCCGTGGGTCACGCCAAAGGCATTCATCATTTCTGCAAGGCCCAGAACCTTTTCATCTGCGTAAAATGGCTCCAGATCTCTTGCCAGAAGTTCTGCCCCTGACTCGTCTAAATCGGTAGCAGGCACACAGGAAGGCAGCATAAAATACACATCCAGATCCAGCTTCTGCGCTGACTGCATCATAAACCGGATCCCTGCCGTTCCTGCCACATTGGCGATCTCATGGGGATCTGTGATCACGGCAATGGTGCCATGTGGAACAACAGCCCGTTCAAACTCCCCTGGGGAGGTCATGGAGCTTTCAATGTGGATATGTCCGTCTAAAAAGCCGGGACACACATAAGCTCCGCCCAGATCTTTTTCTGTTATTCCCTCATAATTTCCAATTCCTACTATGTATCCGCCCTCAATGGCAATGTCCCCTGTTTCCACTGACTGGGTAAATACATTGACGATCTGTGCATTTTTCAGCACCAGTTCTGCTTTTTTGCTTCCTGTGGCAGCTGCCACCTGCTCTCTGAGCAACTTACATGTTTTCATGTATCCCCCTCCTCTCGTATATACCCCCGGAATTCTTTTCCCCTAAAATGTAAAGTTTCTAAGAGTAATACTGCACCTGGGAGTACATTATTTATATAGATCTTTTGCTATTTCTTTGATAACTTCTTCAAATTTTCCCTCTCTAATGTCCATGGAACAGGAGAACATAAGATTGACCGGATAGTTAAAATCCTCTACATTAGCTCCGGTCATATCCCTGTATTCATGTTCCGGCCCCAGATTAGGAACCTTCTCCTTTGCCGGACGGATATCATCTACATAGCCGTACATTTTTTTGCCTAACTGAAAGGCCATTCCGCACTCAAAAGCCACATCATTGCTGCACTCATATCCCCGATAATCATTTAAGTCTGCAATAATAGCGTCACAGTTACGTACATGCTGCTGCCAGCTGTCAAACTGGTTTGCGGCTGCTGTATAAGGGCAGTCCGTATCCATTTTTTCCACGCCTTCTGCCCAGTCTGCCGGTGTAAAAGCCTGCAGTCCATAAGAAGCACATAACTCTTTTCTCTTCTTATAGAGTTCTTTGGCATCCTTGTCATAACGCTCCGGCCCAGCCAGATAAACTACCGGACGGTCTGACTTGTAAGTCTTTGCAGCGGTATAATCCACGCTGTATCCCCGCAGTCCCTTATATTTCTTCTCTTCCTCAATGTCTGTCATCAGCATTTTCAGACAATCGCCGTAATCCCCTTCTGCGATCTTTGTAGAAGCAATGATACATGGACTGAATGGAAGGTCTTTATAAGGAGCCTCTTTTCCGTGCGGTCCTTGCAATCTTAACTTTCGGAAGATCTTCCCATACATGGTGATAACGGTAGTCAACCACTGTATTTCCCAGTGTAAGACCATCTTTCGTCTCAATTCCTGCTCTTCCTTCAAAGGTTTCGATCAGTGATTCGTCAATGGCATAGGCAACAGCCATACAGTCAATGACCGTACAATAAGCCTCAAAACCTCTTCTATTGACAAATCGGATAGCCTAGCGGAGAAATCCTGCTTCCATTTTATCACTTTTATCCAAAGCTGCAATATCATTTTCTGTCAAATTTACATCAAAATGGGTTGCAACGTCCAGACCGATGGCTACCAGGTTCACACCGGAGTTGTATACAATCGCTGCTGTAGTATGAGGTGTGTACACCACACAGGTTCCCTCTTTTACACCGGACTCTTCCACGATCTTTTTTACATCAGACGTGATCTCAAAAATATCATTTTTTTGTAGAAATATTTATCTTTTTTAACATAATGTTCCCCTTTGTTTTCTCTTCTAGTGCATTCGTACTCTATTGCACGATCATTTCGCTTTCGCGGATGCATCTTGCGCCGTCTGCGATCTTCCATACGCCCTTGCAGCCTCTGCCGTCCTCTTCTCCGATCATATCCATGATATAACCGCATAACAGACAGATCGGCGCAAACTGGGTCAGTGGCATATTAATGGCATATTTTGTCTTAGGAACCTTTACATAGTTGGTATCTACGCCGAAATCTTCTTTACCCCCATCTGTGATCACCATTAACGGGCGTGTCAGATTATGGGCAAACTTGATCAGTTCTTTGTTGCGGCTCATGGCCGGGTTAGTCGTGTTTGCAACGATAATGGTTCCGATCTTGTCCACATTTCTCATAAAGAAATTCATATGGAGCCATTCTTCTGAATTAATGTGCATGGCATATTTTCCCAGTGCCTCAAATACTTTTGCATGTCCAAACCATGCAGCAGCATAGTCAAAGCCCGTTCCTACGAAGTCATAAGCTTCCATATTTTTCCATTTTTCAGCAATATCGTAAACCTGTCTGCACATATCAGGAAGCAGCTCACCCAGAGCCTTTCCCTGTGCTACCATGTCAAAGCGCATATCCATGGCTTCATCCATGGTGTAGCAGCCTCTTAAAGGCCATTGAGTATTCCAGCACTACCTGGCTTGGTGACTTTACCCGCTTTCATTTTAATGTAACTAAATAGAGACTTACAAAACCTGCTGCCAGCGCCATGCCGCAAAACAGCAGGTTTTCTTGTGCTAAATGACCTGGCAGAAGTTCAGGCAGCGATGCCAGCATAAAGCCCAGGATCATTAAAAAAGTGGCTTCTCTGTGCTTTTTGATCAGCTGCTCCAGAATACGGGATGTGAGATAGGTTCCCATAATACCACCAAACGCTAAGGGAAGAAGCGCCAAAATATCCAGACTGCTAATGGCTTTTAAGGTCATTTACTAAATTCCAA